>Ga0256839_1000022_pt1 | contig 208573 bp, 178 predicted proteins | sample 354166metaG_FD_185968 | JGI IMG/M metagenome (GOLD analysis project Ga0256839, IMG submission 185968) | Hydrothermal vent microbial communities from Mid Atlantic Ridge, Atlantic Ocean - 354-166 | ecosystem: Environmental > Aquatic > Marine > Hydrothermal vents | place: Atlantic Ocean: Mid... | reverse complement strand
ATGTTATGCTGGTTCTTCCCAAGCAAATCCTAGATAAGGACTTCTCTGATTGTAATGCCCCCGAAAAAAAGCACCATTTAGAAGTGGAATTTTCCGATAATGACCGAGAAGGAGATTCCACATGCGCAAATCACGCTACAGCGACAATCAGATCATCAACATTCTCAAACAGGCAGAAGCAGGTACACCCGTTCCGGATCTATGCCGAGAACATGGCATGAGCAGTGCCACCTTCTACAAATGGAGAGCCAAATATGGCGGCATGGATGCCTCCTTAATGGCACGACTCAAAGAGCTTGAAGAAGAAAACAGACGTCTCAAGAAGATGTACGCCGAAGAACGCCTGATGGCCGAGATCCGCAAAGAAGCCCTTGAGGGAAAGCTCTAAGGCCATCTCAGCGGCGAGAGATGGCCAAAACAGCGGTGAGGAAGCACAACATCAGCATACGCCAGGCTTGTACAGCGTTGTTCATCAGCCTCAACTGCTACCGTTATCAGCCCAAACTGTCAGATGAGAATGAGCTGATTGCCGACTGGCTGATCAGACTGACCACCACCTATCGAAATTGGGGGTTCAAACTGTGCTTTTTGTATTTGCGCAATGTCAAAGGCTTCAAATGGAACCACAAGCGCGTATATCGCATCTATCGGAAACTGGAGCTGAACCTGCGCATCAAACCGAAAAAGCGGATCATTCGAAACAAACCGGCGCCTCTTCACATTCCCCAAGCCATCAACCAGGTCTGGTCCATGGACTTCATGCATGACAGCCTGAGCACAGGGCGCTCATACAGACTGCTCAATGTTTTGGATGACTACAACCGTGAAGGGTTGGGCATAGAAGTGGACTTTTCACTTCCTGCACACAGAGTTATTCGCGTGCTGGAGAATATCATCGAATGGCGGGGAAAACCTGAAGTACTGCGCTGTGACAACGGACCAGAGTATATCAGTCAGACTTTGCTTGACTGGGTCGAGCGCCAATCCATCAGGATAGCGCATATTCAGCCTGGCAAACCACAGCAAAACGCCTATGTGGAGCGCTACAACCGTACAGTGCGATATGACTGGCTGAATCAACATCTGTTTGAAACACTTGAACAGGTTCGAGAACAGGCAACCCGGTGGCTATGGATATACAATAATGAGCGGCCCAATATGGCTTTGGGCGGCATAACTCCAAAGCAGAAGTTGGGCGTTATGCCCACATAACCCACTTCTGGGTGGTGATAAAAATGGGGGTATTACATGATGTTTTTCAGCAGCTAAATTGCGTAGTCGATCAGATTAAGTCGGAAGCACACTCGACATATCCAGAAGATTCTGAAAAAATTGACTATATAAGACATATTCGAAACTCAGTCGCCCATGCAAGAGTGACATTTGTTCCGAAAGAAACAGTTATGTTTACTGACATAAACGGCAAAGAGGATGAATGTAACATAACTATCCCACTGAAGAGAGTCGGGGATTTTTTAAATGCACTACAGGTTGTATATGAATTATATGTACAGAACCGTGTAGTAAAAGTTGCTCGCCATTAGTGAAAAGGGGATTCTATTCGTAGTAATCCAAGGGCTATCAAAAAAGTAGCCAGAGTCTAACATAGGCTACACCGGACTCCGATATTGTTGTGGTGTAGTCCCATTTCACTGATCACCACAGTTAATGGATAGTCATCGTAATTGGGATGTTACAAAAGACTGTTTGACCATGTCAGGACGCCATCCAGTGGCTAATGGAATGCAAACACAGCGTCCGTTCAGGGACGTCAGTGTGGACGTCGTTTGGCTTGCGTGGCAGGGGCTATTGCGTCTGGGGATCTGCGTCCGATTGCACAATATGCAGCAATTTGTCAAAGCGGGTAATGGCATATGTGGGTTGAATCGGGTGCGTTAACGCCCGGTTGGCTGCAGGGTGTACCCAGCAACTGGGGATGCCCATCTGGTTAGCTCCGGCAATATCGGTGGCCAGTTGATCTCCCACCATCAAGACCTGCTGTTTCGGCGGATGCCCCAGTAATTCCAGTGCTGCGGAAAACATGCGCACATCCGGTTTGGCGGCACCGATTTGATCTGAGGCAATCAGGCCGGAAAACAGTTTTTCCAGGCCAGCGTTTTGCAGGCGCTTTTTTTGCATGGCGTGAATGCCATTGGTCAGAATCATCATGCGGCAGCGCGGGGCTAAAAGGCTCAATGTCGCTCGGACGCCAGGCAATAAAAACACTGCCTGGGCCAGAGCCTGTAAGTAATGCTCAAGAAAGTCGTGCAGATCAATGTGTGCGAGCGTTTTCTCGACCCCTTCGTGCTGGTGCTGTTGTGCAATATGCTGGAAAAGCTGTTGTGTTCGTTGGTATTTCAGCTCGGTTGCGCTGATGGCTCCCGCTTCAAGTCGTCGCCATAAGGGCTTGTTGATATCCTGATAGATGCGGTGAATACTCGGATTGGCGGGTAAACCAAAGTCGCGCAGGGTCGTGAGTAAAGCGGCTTTTTCTGAACGGTCAAAGTCGAACAGGGTGTGGTCTGCATCCAGAATCACGTATTGATATTTCACCACTTGCCCCCATTTGTTATGGACGAGTCATTTTCCATTAAATATGACCTGTGTTCTGTTTTATGGGATGTTTCATTCCGAACATTAAACTTTACTTATAGTTAGGCACGGTTCATACTACACCTCAGACAGCTTTACTCAGTTTTTAATCACAGACTAAGGAGAAAAACCATGACAGAAAACACACAAACTGCACAACAATTGCCGCGATTAAATGAACCGGCACCTTATTTTGACGCTGTGACCACGCATGGGCGCAAGACACTGGCTGATTATAAAGGCAAGTGGCTGATTCTGTTTTCGCACCCGGCGGATTTTACACCGGTTTGCACCACGGAGTTTTTGGCTTTTAATCGCCGCTATAGCGATTTCAAGAATATTAACACTGAATTGCTGGGTCTATCCATTGACAGTGTTTTTTCCCACCTGGCCTGGGAGAAAAACATCAAGGATAATTTCGGCGAGGATATTCAGTTTCCGATTATTGCCGATCTCGATATGAAAGTGGCCCACAGCTATGGCATGATTATGCCTGGCGCCAGCGATACTTCTGCGGTGCGCGCGACTTTTATCATTGATCCCAAGGGCGTATTGCGGGCCATGGTCTATTACCCAATGACCAATGGTCGTTCAATTGATGAAATTTATCGTTTGGTGGTTGCCTTGCAAACTTCGGACGCGGAAGGCGTAGCCACGCCCGAGGGCTGGCAGCCAGGTGATGATGTGATTGTTCCGCCGCCAGCGACGGTGGAAGAAGCCCGGGAGCGCATGGAAGCCGGTTACCAATGTGTTGACTGGTACTTCTGCAAAAAGCCGTTGTCGAAATAAAGGACGACCATTCCCTCTCAACCAAAAAAGGCGCCGGAACACCCGGCGCCTTTTTTATTTAACGGTTAGTCTTTGGGGCTAATTATCTTGCCCATTGTGTTTTTCCGGGGGTTTTTGCGCGCTTTTGTCAGCCCCCGGCAGCGCAGACGGAGCATTGGTCTTGTTGTTGTCTAAGGGAACAGGTGCTCTCTGGGCAGGCGTTCCGGGTGCTTCCGCTGGCTTGGGCGGCTGATTTTTTGCAGTCGGCCGCGTCGCTGGCGCTGCTTGCACCTCGCTGAGAGTATGGACTTTGGCTTTGGGATAGGTTTTGTATCCGGCCTGTCCTTTTTGCACTGCCGTTCTCTGTGATTGGTTTTTTTTCGGTGAAGCAGACGGCTTGTTGAGCGAATCTGACTGTTGAGTTCCTTCCTTATTGGCTGCCGCACTTTGATTGACAGGCGCGTTAGCAGGCTGATGGGTTTCCGTGCCTGTGTCGGTCTTTCTTTGGGCATCAGCCTCTGCTGTGCGCTTTGCCGACTGTTTTTGGTTGTCTTCGGACTTTTTCTTTATTTGTGGTCCTGCCGCACCTTTCTTGGCGGCGTATTCGGCCACGCTGCCTAATGGCCGCTCCAGAATGGACGGGCTGATGGGGGACTCATGAGCCTTGCCGCTGCCCTGTGAATTTTTCTCTGCAGCTTTTTTATCCATGCCGGATCCGGCTGCTGCCGGTGTGTTCATCGTGTGATTGGCCTGTTGTGCATTTGTGTTTTTTTCATTGCGACCAGTTTTGTTCGATGACGATGGAGTGGGCTTGGCCGTCGCTTTTTTCTGCTGGCCTGCGTGACTTCGTTGTGTCGTATCCTGTTGTGCGGTCTGTGCAGTGTTTGCTGCGCGGCTATCAGCTTTTTGTTCCGCATTTTTTTGCGGAGGTGCCTGATTGTGGCCAGCCGAAACCGGCTTGTTCTGGTTACGGTTTTTGTTAGCCTGTGTTTGTGCAGCCGGTTTTGATCGGGTTTGCTGCATGTTGTTGCTTTGTTGTTTTGCATTGCTGCCATTATTCGTGGAACGCGGTTTTCGACCGCGTCCACCCCGGCTTTTGCGATTTTTGGGTTGATCGCCTGATTTTGCCTGTGTTCCGGTGGGTTTCTTGCCACGATTTGTATTTGTATTGGTACGCGTGCTGGTGGAACGCGTACGCTTGTCGGAGCCGGTTTTACGCCCGCGGTGGCTTGCCGGCTTACGGGCAGGCGTTTTTTTCTTTTCATCCCCGGAAAGAAGCTTCTTCAGCCATGTTGCCAAGCGCTCGAGCAGGCCTTGACTCTGCCGTTGCGGGACTTGTTCTTTTGGAATCACCATGCCCACCAGTGCCTTTTCGGTTTTGTTTTCGGGAGCATTTTTGGTCTGTTGGGTGGTTTCTTCCGCGCTTTCCACCAGTTTGATGTTTTGGCTGTGCAGGTTATCGGCAGGTTGTCCCCGGAATCGCTTGATTTCGAAATGGGGCGTTTCCAGGTTTTGGTTGGCGATTACCAGGACAGAGACTTTGTGTTGTTCTTCAATCCGGCGAAGTTCATCGCGTTTGTCATTCAGCAAAAAATTGGCCACCGTTGTGGGTACCTGAACCACGATCCGGCCAGTGTCTTTTTTCAGCGCTTCTTCTTCCAGCAATCGCATAATGGAAACAGACAGGGACTCAATGCTGCGGATACTGCCATGGCCACTGCAACGCGGGCAAATAATCTGGCTGGATTCATTGATGGAGGAGCGCAGGCGCTGGCGCGACATTTCCAGAAGTCCAAAGCGGGAAATGCGGCCGATCTGAACTCGTGCCCGATCGGCTTCAGTGGCTTCTCGCAGGCATTGTTCCACCTTGCGCTGATTCTTATGATCGTACATGTCGATAAAATCGATGACAATCAGCCCGCCCAGATCCCGAATACGTAACTGGCGAGCGATTTCTTCAGCCGCCTCCAGATTGGTGTGCAAGGCTGTGGCTTCAATGTCTCCGCCCTTGGTGGATTTGGCGGAGTTGATGTCAATACTTAGCAGGGCTTCTGTCTGGTCAATGACCAGGGAGCCGCCGGAAGGCAGGCGGACTTCACGCTGGAAGGCGGCCTGAATCTGGCTTTCAATCTGATAACGGGAAAACAGCGGTATGCTGTCGTTATAGTAGGTGAGTTTTTTCAGGTTATGTGGCATGACCTGTTGCATGAATTCACGGGCTTTTTCGTAGACTTCCCGGTTGTCGATGAGGATTTCTCCCACATCCGGACGCAGATAGTCCCGCAAGGCGCGGATAAACAGGTCACTTTCCTGATAGATAAAAAAGGGCGCGCTTTTCTGGGTTGCTACGGTTTTGATGGCATTCCAGACTTGTAGCAGGTAGTTGAGATCCCATTCCAGCTCTTCTGTGCTGCGGCCGATGCCCGCGGTGCGGATGATGACGCCAGCGTCATCGGGGACACTCATTTCCTTAAGGGCTTTTTTCAATGCTTCGCGTTCTTCGCCTTCAATGCGGCGGGAAATGCCGCCGGAACGCGGATTTTCCGGCATCAGAACCAGGTAGCGGCCAGCCAGGCTGACATAGGTGCTCAAGGCGGCGCCTTTTTTACCTCGCTCTTCTTTTTGCACCTGAACGATGACCTCTGTGCCTTCTTTTATGGCTTGGGCGATGGAGGGGTGCCCCTTGCTTTTTTTGGCTTCGTCTGTGTAGTAATTGCGACTGATTTCCTTAAAGGGCAGAAAACCATGCCGCTCTGCGCCATAATCGACAAAAGCGGCTTCCAGGCTGGGTTCGACACGGGTAATGCGGCCTTTGTAGATATTGCCTTTTTTTCGTTCGTGTCCGGGGATATCAATATCCAGATTGTAGAGTTTTTGGCCATCAGCAATGGCCACGCGCATTTCTTCAGGTTGGGTTGCATTGATCAGTATGCGTTTCATACACCTGTATTCCTATGGTGTTAGAACTGACCTGACGCCGGGGAAGGGCGCTGAAATCGGCAGGGAACAGGCGAACACCAATCCGTGTGCAATAAATCAGGACACATGCGTCCTGATCATCATCCAGCTAACATGGCCAGCCCTCAGACTGGCGTTTTGTGAAAGCCTACAGCATGGCAAATATGCCAATGCACGGATTGCTTGCGGGGTACCAAATGGTTATCGCTATCAGTCGGCAATATCCTCTGCCGAAATGGTTTGATGGCTTTGCAGCGCTTGTTTACGAGCGTGCCCGGGGCTGGTACCCGTTTATGCGGGTTTGGCCGTCATTGTGGCCAAACCGGTTATTCTGCTCCCAAAGCTGATTTCATGGTCAGCCTGGGGGTTATTACCATGCAAACGCCTGGCGTGGTGTGATAGTCCATGACTGCTGGCACTTCCTGTGCAGGTCACAACCGGGCATTGTTTGCGTTAAAGCCTCAAACGCTGTTGAGGCCGCTGTTTCTGCTGCATGACTTCAATGCAGCGATGATATTCGTTACTTTTGCGTTCCTGGCATCTGCTTTTAAGCACAACAAGGCTTCCAACTCACCAGGCACACAGACGCGAATGGTACCATTAAACGCCGATATTTTGTAGGGTTTTCAGGTTGATGCGGGTGCTGCGGGCATCCATTGTGCAACTCAGCAAGAGAAAAATTCATAAAATCAGGTACCGAGCGGGTCTGGGGGCAGTTACAATAACTTCTCATTTTTGAGGAGTTGGCATGAACCGCGAAGAAGAAAAGAAACTGATTCAGCGTATTCTGATGCTTATTGAGCAACTTGGGTTATTCACCATATTGATTGCTACACTGGTTGCCATCGGGCAGGAAATTCTGTTGATGATTAACAAGCGTCACGTGCATCTGAGCGATTTGCTGTTGTTATTTATTTACCTGGAAGTCATCACCATGATTGGTATTTACTACACCAGCAACCGTTTGCCGGTTCGTTACCCCTTGTATATTGCCATTGTGGCCTTGGCCAGATTAATTATTCTTGACTCCAAGGAGATGGTGCCCTGGGGGGTGCTGTCCCTGGGTATTACGATTCTGATTTTGACTATCAGTGTTTTTGTGGTTCGTATCGGGCATACCCGCTTTCCTTATCAGGATGGTTCTTGAGTCACATCCGCTGGTCTCTATACGAGAATTGATATGAAAAATACTCCCTTTCAGTCTCAAACTCACTTTGTGGGTGCAGGCAATATGGCGTCTGCGCTGATTGGCGGCTTGCTGAATCGGGGCTTTTCTCCTGAGCGAATCAGTGTGAGTGACCCCAATGAGCATGCGCGGGATCAGCTGCAAAAAAAACATGGCATTACAGCCTATAGCAGCAATCTGGAAGGGCTTGGTTGCGCTGATATGGTGGTGCTGGCGGTTAAACCCCAGCACATGCAATCGGTCATTACCGAGTTGGCCGATGTATTGCAGGGGAGTGCAAATCCGCCGGTGTTGCTGTCCATTGCGGCTGGTATTACCACTGGCAGTATCAAAAAATGGGCCCGATGCAATGTCCCGGTTATCCGCAGCATGCCGAATACGCCCGCCCTGATTGGACAAGGTGCCAGTGGTCTGTATGCGACACCGAATGTCTCTGTGCAGCAAAAGCAATTGGCCGAAAATATCCTCTCGGCTGTTGGCAAGGCCTGGTGGCTGCCGCAAGAAGACCTGCTGGATGCAGTGACCGCGGTTTCCGGCAGTGGTCCGGCCTATTTTTTTCTTTTTATGGAAGCCTTGCAGCAGGCTGGTGAGGCCATTGGTTTGCCAAAGGAAATCAGCCGTCAGTTGGTCTTGCAAACCGCACAGGGTGCAGCCGGACTGGCTTTGCATAGCCCCCATGACCTGACAGAGCTGCGCCGTCAGGTGACATCTCCCGGTGGCACCACGGCGGCCGCCTTGGAGGCCATGCTGGCGGCGGAACTGCCTGCCATCGTTCGCCGCGCTGTTAAGGCCGCTCATGACCGGGCAGGGGAGTTATCCCGGGAGTTTGGCTAGGGTGGTCCCTGTTGTGCCGCCTTATCGCTTTTCAGGTACAAGGCGGCGAATTCATTCAGGGCTGTACAAATGGCCTGAGCGCGACGCGGCAGGCCGGTTTTCCGCCAAATGAGTCGCTGTGCCTGAAGGGCGGCTGTAAATGCTTCTGTTTCTTCTTTTGTTGGCGCCTCACCACCCAGGTTGTCCACACTGGCCTCAAAGGGAATACCCAGGATTTCACAAAAAATCTGCTCCAGTGCCTGTGGTTTGATTTCTACCTGGAAAAACATTTTTTGCTGGGCCTTGGTGCGACCATCCGGCACATACCAGTAGCCATAATCATCCTGTTTTCTCCGGTTGGACCCGGCAATGCACCAGTGAGCCAGCTCATGTAACGCGCTGCGTGGGTAATCTTCACGAAATTCAATCATTGCTGGCAGCCATTGATCCTGGCCATGAGCGCCTGCGAGGATTTTAGGTGCCCGATAGAAAGGCTCGCAGGCGCCTCCGCGCAGGCAAGTGGAGTGCCTATTCAACACCTTTTGGTTCAGATAATCCACCAGCAGTGGCAAATGCTTATCCGGCTCAAATTTTTTATCTGTCTGAGGGGAAAAAGAGGTTACCTCCGGTAAAGCGATGTTTTTTTCTGTTTCCAGCATGGTCTGCATTGATGAAATAGGTGGTCAATAGGATGCGGTGATTTTATCAAAACGACCGTTTACCCGTGCGAATCGGCCGCTGGTGCTTTATGCGCATTTCAAGGCTTGTTATTGACGGGCAAAAAAAGATAATGGAAGCATATTAATGCATCCCTTAAAGCCATGACAGCAAAAAAACACAGCGGATTTTCCTTAATTGAGCTGATTATCACTTTGGTGATTGGTGCCATCCTGCTTAGCTGGGGCGTGCCGGCTTATCGGGACTTTGTTCGTCGCCAGCAAGCGGTGGCCCTGGCCAATGATATTCTCGGCGATCTGGCCTTGGCGCGCAGCACCGCAATTGACCGTGGTGTGCGAACCCGTTTTGCTCCAGTCGGCGGTACTGACTGGTCACAAGGCGTTGAGATTGTCACCGATGCCAATGGCAATGGCGTGACAGATCCAGGCGATCAGGTCATTCGCCGTACCGGCCCGTTTCCAGCGGCTTTCAAGATCGATGCCGACAGTTCCAATGATGTAGTGTTCAATGCCATTGGTCAGGCTGTTTCGCAGAATACTTTCAAGATTGTGCTCCAGCCAGAAGGGGTGGAATATAAAACTGTGGAAGTACAGTCTTCAGGCAATATCTCAGTGACAGGAGATGCCCATATATGAGAAACATGAGAACAAACGCACTGATACGAAAAGGCAACCGGCAAGCCGGCTTCACCTTGCTGGAAGTCCTGATTGCCATTTTTGTGTTTTCCATTGGCCTGTTGGGCGTGGCCAGCATGATGTCCGTGGCCATTCGCAATAACCACAATGGTTATCTGCGGACGCAGGCTAATTTTCTGATTTCCAGCATGGTTGATCGCATGCATGTCAATCAGATTGGTCTTTGGACCAATAACTATGACAACATTAATGTCACCGGTGGCCCGCTGTCAGCGGGCGGGCTGGGCTGTGATGACACAGCTGCCGCCTGCGATGCCAGCCAGTTAGCCAGCCGGGATGCCGCTGCATGGGCCGTGAGCATTGGCCAGTTATTACCACCAGGCGCCCAAGGTACCGTACAGTGTAATACGCCGCCCATGCCGTTTTTGATTACGTCCGGCAGTAACTGGGTGCCCGTGCCGTCCTATACCGGCACCTGTGCGGTCACCATTACTTGGAATGAAAGCAATGAACAAGGCGTACAAACACAAACAGCCACGTTGACGGTGACACCATGATGATTCAGCCACCAATCCGATACATGCAATTAAATTCGGGGAAAGTCTTGCAGCGGCCATTTCGGTATGGTCACGGTTTTACGTTAATCGAGCTGATGATCGCGATTCTGATTGGTGCGGTGTTGCTGATTGGCATTCTCAATCTGTTCAACAATGCCTCGAAGATGAATCGTGTCCAGAACGGTTTGGCCCGGTTGCAGGAAAACGGCCGGTTTGCCATGCTCATGATGAAAAATGATGCTGCGCTCACCGGTAATCAGTACTGTGCCAACATTTCCATCAAGGATCCCTATATCAAATATGACCCGACGACTTTTGATCCTGCCGTTGGGGCTGGTTATCGAACCCGCGCCTTGAATGTCTGGTCAGATACTCTGACAGGAGGCCTGCCCGATAAAGCCCTGGTGGCCACCAGTGCGCCTGTGCCAGGTGGCGCTGACAACCCCTATCCCTTGGATCCGGCCTATTTTATTCGCGGACATGAGTGCAGCTCCGGTACCTGTGTGCCTTCGTTGTCATCTGCCGGGGCGGATTTGACCAATGGTGGTGCCTCACCTGTGCCACCGGTAGGAACTTCAGCCGGCAATCGCCTGGCCAATACTGATGTGTTGACAGTACGCTACTTTGTGCGGGGGCTCAGAATGAACGGCGATGGTAGCAGCAGTGGCAACACCAGTACCCTGCCAGTGGTGCCAGACCCTGATATCACTTTCAATGCGGGTGACTTTGCTGTTGTCAGTAACTGTCTGGAAGCCTCAGTGATGCCGGTTCAAGGGGCGTCCAGTGGCGCTATTACAGCTACCGGCGGCAATGGCAACCTGTTTTCAGATGCCAACGACAGCCGTGTATACAACCTCAATGATCCGGATAGTTTCAGGACAGTGACCTACTATGTGGGCCTGAAAACCGACCCGAATGACGCCACACGGCTGATCCCCGGTTTATACCGTTCAGTTAATGGCAATAGCCAGGAACTGGTGGAAGGGGTGGATGCTTTGGATATTCTTTATGGCGTCCAGAATATGGACGGCTCGGTTGCATACTTGACTGCCGACCAGATTGATTCGGCCGGTACAAATTTATGCACTGCCGCGCCGGATTTCAAACGCAATGGCATCAGTGCCACCAATGGCCCCGGCTGTTTGTGGCGGTCGGTTTTTGCCATTGAGATTCATGCTCTGATGAATACCGTTAATTCAGTCGCATTGGATTCCGATAACGCCACGGAACTGAACTTTCAATATGCCGGCAATCCGGCCTGGAGCACGCCGGCGGATTTGCCTTTAAGTACCCCCGGAAACATGTATCGGCGGGAGTTCACGATTACAGTTCCCGTTGCCAATTACAGCTTGTGAGAACCATCATGAAGACACCTTTAATCCGTATTCGACCACCGAGCTCCCAAAGCGGGGCAGCTCTGGTGATTGGTCTATTAATTCTGCTGGTGGTGACGCTGATTAGCGTGACGGCCATGAAATCCACCCTGTTGCAGGAAAAAATGGCCGCAGGCCTGAAAAATAACATTCAGGCCCAGGAAGCGACCAATTCGGCCCTGCGCAATGGCGAAGCTTTTTTATGGAACTACTTTAAGACCAGCAACGGCGTGCAACTGGTGGCCACTGATGATGGTTCTGGCGTGGGTGGGGTTTACAAGCCCAATGCACCGGATATTCAGAATTTCCTGCAAAACCGGGATCCGGTCAGCATCGGTCAACCAGTGGCGATTGACAGCACGATTTACCCCCGCCCTGCACGCTATGTCATTGAGGATGTGTGCGCCAAAGCCGTGGGTGCCGCTGGCACGCAAAACCAGTCGTGTCAGACCGGAGTGGGCGGCGCCGAGTTTGATGATGGCGGTGGCACTGGTGCAGCCGCCCAACCCAGAATTTTCAGAATTTCCAGCCGTGGCTGGAGTGGCAACCAGAATGTCCTGTCGGTGGTGCAATCTACCTACATGGTGAAAATGTGAGCGGCCTTGCTGCCAGGAGCGCAAAAATGAAGAAAATGTGGATAAAATTGATAACAGCCAGTCTGGTCATGGCCAGCGGCATGGTGCAAGCCGGCCCGCTGGAGCTGACCTCGGAACCCCTGTTTCTGAATCAGAGCGTCCCGCCAGCGATTGCGGTGACTTTTGATGACTCCGGCTCCATGGCCTGGTCCTGGATGCCGGACTCTCGCAGTTTCAACAGAAACCGGCGCAGTTTTGCCTCTCCTGACTATAACGTGATGGCCTATAACCCGAATTTTATCTATCTGCCGCCATTGAGGGCCGATGGCACTTCTTTTCCTAATTCCAATTTTAATGCGGCTTTTCGCGATGGCTTCCGCCCGGCGCGGGGAACTGTGGATCTCAGTCTCCGTTACCGGGTCACGCGCGATTACTATGCCTATGCCAATGGAACTTTCCAGGAACGTTTCGCCCGGGCGGGTTATCCTAATACCAACCCGCGGCCGGCATTTTATTATCGCTGGGTGTGCGGGGGCGCGCCAGCGCGTGATAATGATGGCTGTTACCAGCGCATTATTGTGGGTTCGGCTGAGCAGCAAAACTTCGCCAATTGGTACAGCTATTACCGGACTCGGAATATGCTGGCCAAAACGGCTGTGAGCCGGGCCTTCGCCGGTTTTGGAACGGATTTTAAAATCACCTGGCAGCAGCTTAATAGCCTGACAACCTTCACACCGTTTAATCAGTTTTCCGGCACCCACCGTAATAATTTTTTCAACTGGTTGTTTACCATTCCGGATCAAGGCTGGACGCCGTTGCGGGAAGCCACGGTGCGCGCCGGAAGCCTGTTCCAACAAGGCGCTTCCTACCGTGATCCAAATTATGGTGGGGAGTTGTCCTGCCAGCAAAACTTTCACATTTCTATTTCCGATGGTTCCTGGAATGGGACTACTGGTGTGGGCACGAACTATGACAACCAAGCTCGTACCCTGCCTGACGGCACCATGTATTCTCCGGGGACAGGGGAGATGCGCATGTACCGGGATGGCAATGATGATACCCTGGCGGATGTGGCTTTCTTTTACTGGGCTAACGACCTTCGGCCCACGGCCAATAATGTCCCAACTTTCCTGAAAGACTTTACCGCCAGTGATGGCAGTACGGTTACGGTGCCACAAGGGGATGACCCATGGACTTATCCGGGCATTTACTGGAATCCCAAAAACGACCCGGCCACCTGGCAGCATATGGTGAACTTTAATGTCGGCCTGGGTATCCAGGGCAATTTGCCGCAGCCTGCCGCTTTGCCGGGTCTGCGTGACGGCTCGATCACTTGGCCGGGCACTGGCGGTTCCGCTGGCCGGGTGGACGACGTGTGGCATGCCTCGCTCAATTCTCGCGGTGAATACTTTAGCGCCCGCAATCCCCAGCAGTTGTCCGATGCCTTGCGGCAAGTCGTTAACGCCATTATTGAGCGCCGGTCTTCCGCTAGCGCCTCAGTGGTTTCGACCAGTATCGTGACAGCCGCCACCGCAGTATTCCGTGGCGCTTTTGATACATCGGACTGGTCCGGTTCACTTATTGCCCAGCACGTCAATCAAGATGGCAGCTATGGCGCCATTCTATGGGACGCAGCTTGCAAGTTAACCGGCGGCTTTTGTCCGGCTGTCAATGCAACGGTATCTCAAAGCCGAACGCCGGACACGCGCCAGATTTATGTTTACGATAAATACCAGGGCGCGGTTGTTCCACTCAAGACCTCTGATATCAGTGGGTCGTTGTTGAGCGATATTTCTGACCTGGATCCGGTGACCAACGGCAGCGCCACTCCCGCGGATGTGATCGACTATTTGCGTGGCGATCAAAGCCGTGAAATTAAAAACGGTGGTGTTTTCCGCAATCGGAGAGTCGTCCTGGGCGACATTATTAACTCCTCTGCCAAACTGGTGCGCGGCCCCAGCAGCAGTTATAACGATGACAATTTCCCGGCAGGCTCCCCCGAAGCGGTGGCAGCAGCCTCCGGCAATGGTTATGAGGATTTCAAAACAGCCAATCAGAACCGGACCAACATGCTTTACGTGGGCGCCAATGACGGCATGCTGCATGCCTTTAATGCCGATATTGGCTCTGGTGCCGATGGTGATGAAATGTGGGCGTTTATCCCTTCCAAAGCGGCTGAGAACCTGAATGAATTACCAAAGCCGGATTACAAGCACCACAGTTATGTGGACGCGACACCTTCCGTACGGGATGCGTTTGTGAACGGTAGTTGGAAAACCATTCTGATTTCGGGACAACGTTACGGCGGTCAGGGCTTTTTTGCCCTGGATGTGACCAATGGCAACGCTACCCAACCCACCTTTTTGTGGGAGTTTACTGACGTGGATGATGACGACCTTGGCTATACCTATGGCGAGGCCGTGATCGCCCGGGTGAAAAGTGGCGATCGCTGGGTGGCCTTGTTACCAAACGGGTATAACAGTTCTGTTCCCGATGGTGAAACCGGCAGTGGCGCGGCGGTGCTGTATGTGGTGGATCTGGAAACAGGCTCCATTCTGCGGAAATTCAATACCGGTGTCGGCAGCCCGGGGCAACCCAATGGCATGGCCACGCCGGTGGTCAGTGATATCTGGAATAACGACACGCAACAACCCGGTATTGATCATATTGCCGAGTTTGCTTATGCCGGTGATTTATATGGCAACTTGTGGCGTTTTGATTTGCAGGATGATAACCCGGCCAACTGGAGCATGACCCGTTTGATCGACGCTGATGACGTGTACGAGCGCCCCATCACCACACAACCACGATTGTTTGCCAGCAATCAACCGGGCCAATACGATGTGCTGGTGACTTTTGGTACCGGCAAATATATCGAACTGCCGGATAGAACCATCTTCGGAGTCGATACCCAGTATGTTGTGGGTATCCGCGATCGGGTTAATGACCCGAGTTTTGCGGATCTGAAAATACAGGATTCGGGCTTTGTCGAGCAAACTGCGACTGTCAGCGCATCCGGTCAACGGCGCTTGAGTGATAACCCGGTGCCGCCGTCGGCTTACGGTTGGAAGTTGCCACTGCCAGAGCCGGGTGAGCGCATGGTTAGCCGCATGATGCGTGACTCTTTCCGCCGTGAATTACTTTTCATCACCACCATTCCCAACGGCGATGATCCCTGTCAGCCAGGCGGTGAAAGCTGGATCATGAACGTGGACGCCGAAACCGGCGGTAAACCGCGAACCCGTAAATTCCGCAATAACTCAGCCGATGGCATTCTGGTGGACGACATTGTGGTGGGCGCTTCTGTATTGGGTTTTGCCGGTGGCGGTGTCGAACAGTTCATTATTGACGTGTCCGGAGATAACCCAGCCGATGGCAGCAATACACCATTGACAGAAACTGTGGATGACTTCGCCTGGCGGCGCAGAAGCTGGCATAACCTCATGATTGACCAATAACGAGGAAGGATTTATGAAAGACTTGCTGAAAACAATGTTTGCCCTGGTTTTGGCCGGCGTGTTCACAATCGGGCTTGCCCATGCCGGGCAAACCACCCGGCCACCTGAGCAGATGCCTCAACCCATTGACGTGGATGTGATACAAACCCTGGCGTTTGACGCTGTGGACACCAAGGCAGAAATTATCACGTTGGACGGTGTGGACTATGAGCTTAATCTGATTGATGATGGCTTCTTTTCCCGGCAGGAAGCCTGGAAGCCATTAAAGCGGCTGGTGCCTGGGAAAAAGTACATCGTTCACATTTATTTTGACAACGAAGCCGATATGAAGGCGCGCAAAGGCGGTTCGGTGGTCTATATTGGCGAGCTTCCGCCTCCTTATTAACCCAGCCTTGCAGTATTGGAGAACAGGTATGAATCAGACAAAAGGTTTTACCTTGATTGAACTGTTGGTGGTTCTGGGAATCATTGCTATTTTGGCCACTTTCGCCTATCCCAGTTATCGGGACTATGTCTTCCGCTCCAAACGTTCCGAAGCACATAACATTCTGCTGGATATCGCCAACCGGCAAGAACGGTACTATGCCAACAATAATCAGTACGCGCCCAATTTGGGGGCGCTGGGCTTTAGCACCCCGCTGGATTCCGAACACGGCTATTATCGTGTCACCATGAATGTCCCCGGTGCTGGTGGAGCGGCCTATTCATTGACTGCCACCGCTATCAATGAGCAAGCCGGCGACACCCATTGCGCGACCATCGGTTATGATGCCCTGGGGCAAAAAACCGGCACCAATGCCGATTGCTGGGGCGGGTAACATGGAGCTGTCAATTTCTGTGTGCTGGCGCGTATGGATTGATCTTGCGAAGCGAAACCCTAACGTTTCGCTTCTTTCATGATTCTTTGCTTGTCGCGGTTCCAGTCGCGCTCTTTCTGGGTGTGGCGCTTGTCGTGAGTGCTTTTGCCACGGGCCAGAGCTATCTCTACTTTAACCTTGCCGTTTTTCCAGTACATGCGTTTGGGCACGACTGTTAATCCTTTACGTTCCACAGACCCGATCAAACGCGCCAATTCCTTTTTGTGCAAAAGCAGTTTTCGGGTTCGCATGGGATCGGCATCCACGTGGGACGAAGCAGACAGCAGCGGAGTGATGGTGCAGCCAAACAGATACGCCTCGCCATTTTTTAGCAAGACATAACTTTCATTGAATTGCACGCGGCCTTGCCGCAGGCTTTTAACTTCCCAGCCTTGCAAGGCGATACCGGCTTCAAAGGTTTCAAGAAACTCGTATTCAAAACGGGCTCGCTTGTTGACAGCAATCACCGGATTGGCTGAGGATGTGGTTTTCTTTTTCATAAGGCCGCTGATTGTATGCAGACTGCCGGCAAAATGCCACTGGCAGAAGCAATAAAGTGGTAATCCCCTGGTTTTTTCGCGCAGGCGCTCTTGCAAGGTGCGATAAAATACGGTCTTTTAACTTTCGGCTCATCATGGCTAAAATTCACCGACAGGCGCTGCTGGCCTATCCGGCCGACCAAGTCTTTGCGATTATCCAGGATGTGCCCAGTTATCCGGAATTTCTTCGCTGGTGTGTGGATGCCCATGTTCTGGAGCACACCGAGAATAGCATGCTGGCCGGTCTGACGGTTTCTATTGCCGGTTTCCGGCAACGTTTTACCACGCGCAATATCGCGACGCTTATCAAAGATGACGCAGACAGATCCGTTCATGTTCTGGCGCTCAAACTTGAGGAAGGACCTTTTCAGTATTTATCTGGTCAATGGTCTGTGACGAATCTTGCAGAGGCGGCCAGTCGAATTGAGTTGCAGCTGGATTTTGCCTTTCAGACCGGGTTTGTCGAGGCGGCTTTTAGCCGTGGATTTGGGCAGATTGCGCAACAACTGGTTGCCGACTTCGTCCGTCGAGCACATGCGAAGCTGGGAAATCGCTAAAAGCAGCCGCACCCTTACCAGGCACAGGGACTCATCATGAACAGTGAATCGTTACAAAAGCCCGCCAAAAAAACCTCGCACAAGGCAACCTGCATCAACGTTGAGGTGGCCTATGCGCGCCCGGATATCCAGCAAGTGGTAACAGTCACGCTCCCGCCAGGCAGCACCATCGCCGACGCCATTAAGGCTTCCGGCCTGCTTGAGCGTTTTCCGGAAATTGACCTGAACACTCAGGCTGTGGGGATTTTCAGTCAGCTAAAAAAGATCGCTGACCCGGTACAATCCGGTGACCGGGTGGAAATTTATCGCCCCTTGATAGCGGATCCCAAATCCCTGCGCCGGCGGCGGGCTGAGCAACAACGAAAGCAGGGCGTCATCCGTTAGCAAGTGGTATCAGTGAGTATTTGCCTCCTTGTTTTCCGGCTCATTATCTGCATTGTCATTTTCAGGAAAGTAATGGTCTTCGATCCGTGTGACCACATCGTGATCAAAGTAGATGGTCAACTTCTTCACTGGTTGAAACTTGCCTTTGATTTTTGATGTATTGACATAATCCCAGCGATCCTGATGAAACGGATCAGCAATGGCGGGGGTTCCCAGAATCAGCGCCACTTGCCGTTTTGTCATGCCCACCTGGAGTGATGCGATGTCTTCTTTTTTCAGGATATTGCCCTGTTGGATAGGGACCTTGTATAAACAGCCCGTACCGACAAGCAGGGATAAACTCAGGAACAAAGCAGACAAAAATGTTTTCATGGCGCAGACCCGGTAATTCGAATGGCTGAATGATACAATAAAAGCCACTAAAAACCTACGACGTAAAGCCAATATGGGAAGTGACTTCATTAAGCAAGCAGGGCTCAAGGTCACCGCGCCGCGGGTGCAGATCCTGGAATTTTTGGAAAAACACCCCGGCGAGCATTTTACCGCGGATGATCTTTACCAGCGCTTTCGGGAGAGCAAAAAAGACATTGGCCTAGCCACCATTTATCGGGTTTTGAACCAGTTTGAAACGGCGGGCCTGGTCATCAAGCACCAGTTTGAAAACGGTCAGGCGCTGTATGAGTTGGAAACTGGCGAACACCATGACCATATGGTAGATGTGGAAAGTGGTGAAGTGATTGAATTTTTTAGCCCGGAGCTTGAGGCATTGCAGGAAAAACTGGCAAAAGAGCACGGATTTGAGCTGGTGGATCACAGTCTGGTGCTATACGTCAAAAAGAAGAAAAAATAACATGGTAATCTATAAATCCTTTTACCTGGAAGCGGCGCACTGGTTGCCCAATGTGCCCGAAGGACACAAATGCGGCCGCCTGCATGGGCACTCTTTCAAGGTCACCATTTACGCCAGTGGCCCAGTGGGCAGGGACAGTGGCTGGATAGTGGACTTTGCCGAACTGAAAAAGGCTTTCAAACCTTTATATGAAAAACTTGACCACTCCTGTTTGAATCACCATGAAGGGCTGGAAAATCCCACCAGTGAAAACCTCTGCCTGTGGATATGGGACCAGCTCAAGCCGCGTTTGCCGGCCTTGTCGCGTATTGAAGTCAACGAAACCTGTACCTCGGGTTGTATCTACACTGGAGAACCCCAGCATGAGTCAATCTGAAGCAGTCAAGCGTCTGCAAAAAGCCCAGGGCTTGTTACAGCAGGAATATACCAAGGATGCCTTGAAAATTTTAACTCGGCTGGCTGAAGAATTTCCTGAAACACCAGGGTTAAACACCACGTTTGGCAGTGCTTTGGCATCAGTGGGTCAGTGGCGCATGGCCAGTGGATATCTGAAAAAAGCTTTGCAAAATAACCTGGACCAACCGGATGTGTTAAATAATCTGGCGGCATGTCACCGGGCACTGGGAAAATTCCGTGAAGGATTGGATAACCTGGAGTATGCCTTGCGGCTGGTGCCACGTTTTGTGGATGCCTGGATTAATAAAGGCAATCTTCATACGGATCTGGGCGAGCCGGAAAAGGCGGCCCTGTGCTATGCCCGGGCGATTAAATTGAAACCCGCGGATGCCGGACCCTGGCTATCGCTGATTTACAGCCAGCTGGCTGCAGGCAGCCCGTCACAAGCCCTGAAAGTGGCGCAGGAAGCCTGTTCGCGTTTTCCTGATGATAGCGCTTTCATCACCGCCGAAATATCCGCTCTGCAAGCCATCGGCAAACCGCGAGAGGCCCTGGACAAGGCCCGTCAATGGGAAGCCGCCAGCGGCAACCTGGATGCCGCAGCATGGTGTTTGAAAGCGGCTCAGGCCATGGAAGACCCGGAATCTCTGGCTGCAGAAGAACACCGACTAAGGGACAAGTATGGACCGCAGGAAGTCTTTGATGCCATTTTGTCCGGTACGGAGCAATCCACGGATCAGCAACAGGTTTCCTGATAATGAAGTCGCTAGCTGCCAAGCGCTCAAACAGACGCTGGCTGGCGATAATCCCGTTATTTTTGGGGGTGTTGCTTGTCACCGGTTGTCGGCAAACACCGCCCAAAAATATCGATAACCTGTGCCAGATATTCGACGAAAAACCGCGTTGGTTCAAAAAAGCGAAAAAATCCCAGAAAAAATGGGGTACCCCGATACATGTGCAAATGGCCATCATGCGGCAGGAATCGGGATTTCGTTTTGATGCCCGCCCGGGGCGAAAAAAAATTCTTGGCCTCATCCCGGGTCGAAGAAAATCCAGCGCCTATGGCTTTGCCCAGGTAAAAAATGCCACTTGGGACTGGTACAAACGCAGCACGGGAAACCGTGGTGCAGACCGGGATGACTTCGCCGATGCGGTGGATTTTATCGGCTGGTACACGCATATCACGCAGAGAAAGCTGGGCATTTCCAAGTGGGATGCCAAAAATCAGTACCTGGCCTACCATGAAGGCCATGGCGGTTACCAGCAAGGTACATGGCGGCAAAAAGAATGGCTGATTAACGTCGCCAAAAATGTTGATAACACCGCACGACGCTATTCTTCCCAGTTAAAGCGCTGCGGCAGAAAAAAGTAACAACACACAGCCTTGGCTAATCACTGCTTGAGGTTTCCGTTATTGCCCCCATATTCTGAGGGTCAATCGCAGTGGCCAGTTTTGGCCTTTGCTGATTAAAAAACGGAGGAAACAATGGATAGCAGTTTACTGATTATTGTGGCGATTATTGTGGTCATTGCTTTTGTCTTCTGGAAGCAGGGGGGCAAAACCGGAGGCCGCACAGGTGGTAAAAGTGCAGCGGAAAGCGAACTTTTACGCATGAACCTGGGCGATAAAAACAAAGTCGATCGGCTGATTCAGTATGAAATGAGAAAAAAGCCGGGGATTTCACGGGCTGAAGCCGCCCGGGCCGCTGTAGACTCCATGCGGTATGATAATCGCTGATATCATAAAGATTTTGTTCTTCGGGGGATAAATGGCGACAAATAACAAAAAAAACACCGCCGCACAGCCAACGGTCGAGACATCGCAAGCGGTGCGGGATCCGGCTGCGGAAGCAGAAAGCTCCAGTGTCAAAAACTCCCCCGGTCGTTGCCATATCTTTTATGTGTCTGATGGCACCGCCATTACCGCGGAAACGGTCGGCCACAGCCTGATTACCCAGTTTGGCGATATTCAGTTTATTCAAAAAAGACTGCCTTTTATCGACTCTGTCAGCAAAGCGGAAGCGGCTGCCCGCGAAATCCGGAATGCCGGTGGCGAATGCCGCCCGATTGTGATTAACACGGTGGTGGATGAAAATTTGCGCCGCATTATCCGCGAGGCCAGCGGGCTCAAACTGGATCCCTTCAATGGCCTGTTGAGCAAGATGGAAAACTACCTGGGTATTCAGCGCAAACCCGTGGTGGGCCAGGCTCATGGCATGTCGGATTACCAGTCCTATGAAAACCGCATTAACGCCACCAACTACGCCTTGGCCCATGACGACGGCAGCAATCTGAATTTTGAAGACGCTGACGTGATTTTACTGGGCGTCAGTCGCTCAGGAAAAACGCCATCCTGCCTGTATCTGGCTTTGCAATATGGTGTCAAGGCAGCCAATTACCCCTTGACCCCTGAAGATCTGGAACGTTTTCAGCTACCGGAAACCTTGCTAAAGCACAAAGACAAGCTTTTTGGTCTCACGATTGATCCTTTCCGCTTGTCCCAGATCCGTCAGGAACGCCGCCCCAACAGCAGTTATTCCAATATCCGCCAGTGCCAGCGGGAAGTGTCTGATGCTGAAGCCTTGTTTCAGCGCCACCAAATCGACTTTCTCAATACCACGCATACTTCAATAGAAGAAATTTCTGGCAAGATTCTGATGGCGCTTAACCTGAACAAACGGCTTTACTGATGAAGCTGTTACCGGAACTGGCGCACCAGCGACTGCTCAATCGCTTGGACGGTGGCGAGAACCTGACGGTGCTGCATGAGGAAATTTACCGCTTGCTTGTGCTACTGCTGCCAAAGGACTGGCGCAGACAGCCCGTGTGGCAGGCGCATTTGCCAGGTAAACCACCGCTGCAATTGCAGATTCGCGCCTGCTTCACCTATACTGACGAAATCGCCTTGTCATACATGATCGCGGAAAAGGAGGAGCCGGTGGTGGTGCGGTTGTATCACGACGCCAAGGTGGCCGAATTGCATCATTATAACGCCATTGGTTACTCCCTGCGGCGTTTGGGGCCTGTTGTCTCATCGCAGCTACAGGCTGGAACCCGGCGCGCCCAAAATGCCTTTTTACTCAAATGGCTGGATTTTTTATTGAACACCGGCTATCAGCACGCCACCTGGTCTGCGGCCGATGCGAGTGGCTGCGGTCGCTAAGGTGCATTCCTGTTTCTTGCCCAAACCAGGGCAGGGAGCGGCCAATGGACGGCTCTAATGCGGCGATGGCTCCAGGCTTTCCCGAGCAACGGACTGAATCCGCTCAATCATGGCGTTCAAGCCATTGCTGCGGGTCATGGACAGGTGGGATTGCAGGCCCAGTTTCTCAATAAAGTCCGGTTTTAGCTGTAGAATTTCCTGAGGATGCCGGTCATTATAAATGGCCAGAGCCAGCGCAATCAAACCGGAGACAATGGCCGCATCGCTGTTGGCACGAAAGTGCAGGGCGCCATCAGGTGTGCGCTCATGCACCATCCAGACTTGTGACTGGCATCCGTGTAAACGGTTTTCTTCGCTTTTTTCTTCATCACTTAATGGTTCAAGTTTCTTTCCTAAGTCTATGATATACTGGTATTTTTCCATCCAGTCATCAAACAGGTCAAACTGTTCCAGTATCTCCTGTTGGCGCTTGTCCATCGTTATTTCCAGCTTGTTGTTTATTGATTGTGAGTCAAAAGCCATCAAACGCATTTGTGGCCATGGGCGTCTCAGGTATTTTTCCAGCGCCAGCGGGTGCCGGTCTCCGAGTCTTCAATCAAGACGCCCAGATTCTGTAATTCGTCCCGCAAGCGGTCGGACTCGGCCCAGTTTTTGGCGGCCCGAGCTGCTTCCCGCGCCGTTATCATGGCTTCAATCTTTGCCAGCAGGGCAGGGTCCTGGGTATGTTCCTGACCAAAGGCAAACCAGTCTTCGGGCGTTTGTTGCAGCAGGCCCAGCAATTGCCCCGATCCCAGCAGCAGGGCCTTGGCCTGGCGCTGTTCTTTTGGATATTCGGCCCGCGCCAGCTTCTTGGCCAAACGGTTGATTTCCGCCAGCGCTTTGGGCGTATTCAAATCATCGCACAAGGCGCGCATGACAGCTTCGTCCACTGGCAGCTCATCGCCCACATCAATGTCCCCGGCATCACGCACAGTAGCATAAATGCGATCCAGCGTGCGAATGCTCTTTGTCAGGTTGTCCTCGCTCCATTCCAGGTTTTGCCGGTAATGGCCGGATAGCAGTAACCAGCGCAGCGCTTCCGGGGGATATTGCCGGGTCAGTTCGCGGATTTGCAGCACATTCCCCAGGGACTTTGACATTTTCTGTGTGCCAAGATTCAACATGCCATTGTGCAGCCAGTAACGGGCAAAAGTGTCCTTACCGCTGGCACAGCAACTTTGCGCGCATTCATTTTCATGATGTGGAAACACCAGATCACGCCCGCCGCCGTGAATGTCGATGGTATCACCCAGGTACTCCCGGCACATGGCCGAGCACTCAATGTGCCAGCCGGGGCGACCATAGCCCCAGGGGCTATCCCAGCCTGGCACGGTGTCGTCTGACGGTTTCCAAAGCACAAAATCACCCGGGTTTCTTTTGTAGGGGGCCACTTCCACACGGGCGCCTTCCAGCATATCTTCGAGCTTGCGATGTGATAATGCGCCGTAATCCGGATAACTGGTGACATCGAACAACACATGGCCTTCAGCCGCATAGGCATGGCCCTTGGCAATCAATTGCTCAATCATGGCGATAATTTGCGGCACATGTTCGGTGGCGTAAGGTTCGATATCCGGCGGCAATACGCCCAAAGCCGCCATGTCCTCCCGATAAACCTGGGCGAATTTGCTGGCGATGACATGAAAGGGCACCCCTTGTTCGTGCGCCTGTTTGTTGATTTTGTCATCGATATCGGTGATGTTCCGCACATAGGTTACCCGGGGATAAAGTTTTTGCAGCAAGCGGTACAACAAGTCGAAAACCACCGCTGGTCGGGCGTTGCCAATATGCGGCGGATTGTAGACTGTAGGGCCGCACACATACATGGTAATGTGGTCGGGGTTGAGGGGGGTAAAAACCTCCTTGCGGCCGCTTTTGGTGTTATGTAATACCAGCTTCATGCCTTCTTTTCCTAAAAAGAGCTTATTTTATGCTGAAACGCTGCCCAATGGCGCCAAATCACAGAAAAAGCATCCGCAATTGATCGCTTGCGGACTTGCGTTGTTCTGCGCTAAAACGCTTGCACAGTGACAAGCTCGAACCACGAACCACGAACCTTTGACCAACAGGATTGATTAACAGCAGTAAATTTCTTGTTGAAACAGGAAATATCCGGGATAATTCCCCGTTTGTTGACAGGATTAACCGCTTTTGTCCAAACAACTGGTTTTTTATTTGCAGCCAACGGCTTCCATGACACCCGTCCATGCCGGTGATGCCCGTCCGCCGCGAACCTCCCGGCTGTTTTCTGTGCCATTCACTGTGCCGGTTCGCCATTCTGACCGGGGCCACTTTGCCACGCCCCTGGCCGTTCTCCCCGGCAGTTTAGCAGGGGTGGAGCAATGGTGGGTTGAAGGGCCTTGTCATAGTGACACTTTTCAATGGCAAAACACCTTGATGCCCACGGCTACCTGGCGTCAGAGCGTGTCCAGGGACTGCCTGGTGATGGTCATGAACTGGGATGAGCAGGCTGGTTCTGCCCCGTTAACCGCCGAGCAGCGCACTGCGGTGACCCGACTTGTTTATGAACAGGCTCTCAGCCAGGCAGCGGATTTAGGTTTTGACACCCTGTTGCGCACCTGGAATTATCTGCCTGGCATTAACCGCCATTCCGGTTCGCTGGATGGTTATCAATTGTTTTGCCGGGGCAGGGAGCAAGCCTTGCAGCGGCTTCGGGTACAGGGGCTTTTCAGCCAGGCCGCGCACCCGGCCGCCACCGCCATTGGTACAGCACATGGGCAATGGCAGTTTGTTTTCCTGTTTTTGTCCCCAAAGCACCCGTTTCGCGCACTGGAAAACCCGCGACAAATGCCTGCCTGGCAATATCCTGAGTGCTATTCGCCCAGCAAGCCGGCCTTTGCGCGCGCGGTGCTGAGTGGCGCCAGCCTGTTGTGCTCCGGGACCGCCAGCGTGCTCGGACACGCCACCTCGCACCATGACAATGTTCGCTTGCAATGTGAGGAGTCGTTACGCAATATGGCTGTTTTGCTTGATATGGTGCGAAAAAATAAGGATTTTTCGGCGCCCGATTTACGCGAGGGCCTGTTTCGTGTCTATGTGCGCCATGCCACTCACGGGCCAATTGTCGCCAGTATTTTGCAGCAGCATGGCATCAAACATTTTGCCTTGTTGCATGGTGATATCTGTCGGGCGGATTTGCTGGTAGAATGTGAGGCGGTGTTTGGACTTGAACACAGTTAAGCGGCGTTCAATATTATTTTAATAATCAGCCAGCCACTGAGGTTGTTGCAGGATGGAGGGGTTATGTCGAAAATTCTGGATGACGAGCAGGAACTCAGCGATTTATTTCTTGAAGACCGGGTAAAAAACACCGATTTCTTCCAGTTAGACCGGGAAGCCATGAATCGCTTTCTGAGGCACTGTCACTTGCGCAAGCTCCCGGCCAAAACGGTGCTTATCCGACCGGGCGACCCGGCCAACACGCTGTACTACATTATTTCCGGATCCGTCACCATTTCTGTGGAAAACGAGGATGGCAAGGAGTTTATTCTGGCCTACCTGAATGCTGGTGACTTTATCGGCGAAATGGGGCTGTTCATGCGCACGGAAATCCGTGAAGTCATGGTCAAAACCCGGGAAAACACTGAAGTGGCGGAAGTTGGCTATCAGCGCCTGGGCAACCTGATTAAAACCGAATTGAAAGACGAAGCGGTGCATTTGTTGTACGCCATTGGCACCCAGCTCACCCACCGTTTGCTGCAAACCAGCCGCAAGGCGCATCGCCTGGCTTTTTTGGACGTGACTGGGCGCATTGCCCGGACACTGATGGATTTGTGTCAGGAACCCCATGCCTTGTCACACCCGGAAGGCACCCAGTTAAAAATTTCCCGGCAGGAATTATCGCGCATCGTTGGCTGTTCGCGGGAAATGGCCGGGCGGGTGCTCAAGGAACTGGAAGCCGAGGGCAGCATTCGCGTCAAGGGACACACCATTGTGGTATTGCACGAACGCTAGACACGAACCATGCCAGCGAATTGGTTTATCCGCTTGACTCGCCCTGTTGTGCCGCTGGGGTCACATTCGTTAAACAGCCCTGCACATTGGCTATCTGCAGACTATTGCCAAGTGTCACGGGCATCAAATGTTTCGATGTTGTCTGTGGCGAACACTTTTAATGCGCATTGCATGATGGGTGCTTACGCCAGGTTTTGAAAAACCATTATAAAGCCCGGCAGAATGCCAGGCTTTATAATGAGTCCCGCTGTTTGTTTTTAGCTGGATATACCCAAAGCTTTCAGTGTTTCCAGTGTAATTTGGCCTTCGGCCAGGTTTTTGTCTCGTTGAAACGCCTTGAGGGCTTGCATGGTGGCCGATCCAATGACACCGTCAATGGGGCCAGGGTTATAGCCGGCGGCTTTCAAAGCGCGCTGAATGTCCTGGACCACCTGGGGAGTGGTGTTGGTTTCGCATAAAATGGGACGCCATTCCATGCGGGCATCGGCGACTTTCTTCCGTTCTACCACGGTTTCATATTCGGCTGGAATTGGCACACGGCGGGTTTCAGGTGGGTGCACCATTTTCTTGACTTTGACGGTTTTATATTCAGCCGGGATTTCCTGTTTGATGACTTTCGGTGGTTGGACCATCACTTTTTTCTTGATGGTTTTATATTTGGCTGGAATATGCACGGTCTCTGTGCGAGCCGGCTCGACCAGTACCCGTTTGGTAACGGTTTTGTATTCAGCTGGCACTTCTACCAGACACATGATCTCGCCGGTAGCATTGTCGACTTTTTCAATGGGGCCGCGGCCTTTCTTCCAGGTGGTATAAGCTGGTTTGACCAGGACTTTTTCTGTGGTGGTGTCATAAACCGGCGGATGCGTGATGATTTTTTCAGAGGCCGGCTCGACCAAGACTTTTTCTTCCACCCAGTCATATACGGCTGGTTGAGTCACCAGTTTTTCACCTGGTTCCCGCACCATGACCTGCTCTTCAACCCACTCGTACTGAGCGGGAACCACTTCAATTTTTTCCGTGGCTGGCGATTTAATGACTTGCTTTTCTACCGTGGAATATGTCGGTGGAATGAGCACCCGCGCGTAACACTCTCCCGGCTTGGCATTGGGTGGCAGCATGTAATCAGCGGTATTCATGGGAGAAGTGGCAGCGTCGCCGACGACCATGGCATGGCTGTCCTGCTGCTGTTTAAGCGCCATATTCTCGCGTTGGACGGCTGTGAGTTGTTTTTTTGTTTCACTCAGGCTGGATTCCAGCGCAGCGATGCGGTGCTTTTCATTTGTGCTGTGACGCTTCATACTGGTGCAACCGGTCAAAGCCACAGCGGCAAGCAGAGTGGCAGTCATAACAATTTTTTTCATGAGATCCCTCTTTTTTGTTGAAGAATCAATATCTTACGATGGTTAAGGTGACACATGGTGAGGGATTCCAGTTAACAATTGTTGCAAACGCCCTTAAACCGGTCAGTGTTATGCAAATCGTGAGGGGGTCAGGGAGTGCTAACAAGCGGCTGGACTTGCCGCCTGTCAAACAGGATAATACGCGCTTTTCATTCGCCAATTATTCTTATGCATACTTATGAACTGCGATGCGCCACTGACCCGGCTTGGGTTGAAGTGGTCAAGTCGGATTTTGACCGGTTTCTGATTGACCATGCAGCTTGTGAGCGCAAGGCGTCAGCCCTGGCCATGTCTATGGTGCAGCATTATCCTGACAAGCCCGAATTGATTCAGGGCATGATTGATCTGGCGATTGAGGAACTGGCGCATTTTCGTGAAGTCATGAAACTCATGGTGCAGCGTGGGTTGCGCCAATCCAACGACGAAAAAGACCCCTATATTAATGCCTTGCTCAAGCACGTGCGCAAAGGGCATGCGGAATATCTATTGGACCGGTTGTTGATTTTCAGTATTGTTGAACGACGCGGACACGAGCGCTTTTATCTCATGGGGCAGGCGCTGGAAGATGAAAAACTGAAAGACTTCTATGTCCGATTGGCCAATGCCGAACACCGGCATTACACGCTGTTTATGCAATTGGCACACCGTTATTTTGATTCGGCCATGGTGAGCGCAAGACTCGATGAACTTCTGGATGCCGAGGCGGATATTGTGCGTCGCTTGCCATTGCGGCCTGCGGTGCACTAAACATTCCGGCGCGCGAAAGCACAACCATGCCACGGCGCGAATCTTCCACACGGTTCGCACACCCCCTTGTGAATAAGTATTTACAAAAATATGCTGAATCCGGCGCGATTGATACGGCATACCGGCTACAGCAACTACTGCCGGAAAAACGTTGGCGTTATGGGGTGCTGATTCCCATCTGTGGCGAGTCTGTTGATGTGCCGGAACGCGTTTTTGCAGATTGTTTTTCAGAAACTGAAAAGGGCTTGCGGCATGATGTGTTGGTGGTGATCTGCTTGAACCGGCCTGATGAGCACCCACGGGCTGATATGCTGGAAAAGCAAAATCGCCACTGGTTACGCGCGCAGAAGACCCAATCTGTCCACGCGGTGACGCTATCATCCGCAGCGTGCTGGTTGGCGTTTGCTAACCGCCCGGATATGCTGGTTGTGATTCGTAATGAAGCCAATAACCCTCAGGCTGCGCCATTGCCTCGCAGACAAGCTGTGGGTTTGGCCCGGAAACTGGCCGCAGACACGCTGCTGGCCTTGATACAGGCTCGGGTTATTGAGGAGCCCTGGCTGTTTTCCACTGACGCCGATGCCCGTTTGCCACAAGGCTACTTTCAGGTGTTGAACACATTGTCTCCGGCGGTGGCGGCCAGTTTGTCTTTCTGCCATGAGGCCAATATTCAGAGTAAAACACAAGCGGGTGAACAGGGCCAGAAGTTGATACAGGCGCAAAAATATTACACCTTGCGTTTGCATCTCTACCGCAAAGGTCTTGAACAAATCAATCCTCGCTATGCCTGGATTCCCCTGGGTAGTACACTGGTTATTGCCGCCAACGCCTACGCCATGGTGCGTGGGTTTCCCAAACGGGCCGCTGGTGAAGATTTTTATTTGTTGAATAAGCTGAGCAAGATTGGCAATGTGGTTACTGAGGAAAAAAGGGGAGGGAACGACATCAGGGAAGCGACATGGCCCTGTATTCAGTTACAAACCCGGGATTCTGATCGGGTGCCTTTTGGCACCGGCCCGGCCGTGCGCGCCATTGCCGCCATGGAGCATCCCGAAGAAACCTATGGTTTTTATCACCCGGATATTTTTCCAACCCTTTCATTGTGGCGCACGCGGATGAGGCAATGGCTGGCATCGAAGCAATACAGCCGCTCGCCGAGCCTGCCGGATGATGTGTTGACCGGAAAGTTACACGGTTTGAATGCCGCGCTGTGTTCGGCCTTGCCAGTCAAACAGTTTGTAACAAGACTGCACGCCCAGAACATTGCTGCTACGCAGCGCTTGCGCCAGTTTGACGAATGGCTGGATGCCTTTCGTCTGCTCAAGGCTGTGCACGCGGCAGAGTCACTGTTTCCCCGTCTCAGCCTGAAGCAACTGGCTGAAAACGACTGTTTCACCCGCTGTTTCCTCACCGATAAAAATGTCGCTGCCGCATTCCATGACCTTTGGCCTATTGCATGAGACCCGGCAGCTGTTAGCATGCTGGGTTGATATGCCCAAAACCGGGCAGCTTGCGTTGCGCTTGTGCGGGTTGCCACCGCGCCAATATCTTGTATTATCCCACTGGAGACTGCCATGAAAACAGGCAAAAATCTGTTACGTCACACCCTTAACTTACTGGCAGGTGTGGCCATACTTGGTGCCAGCCTGACGGCTTGCGCCAACAATAAAAAGCCCCAGAGTGAAACCACAGAGAATCCGGATCAGAAGGTTTTCACCCAAAAGTATCACATTCGCGACTTGCCCAACGGGCTGCGGGTGATTGTGGTGCCTACCGAATACCCGGATGTGATTTCCGTCCAGATTCCCGTGCAAACCGGCTCGCGGAATGAGGTCGAACCGGGGAAATCCGGCTTTGCCCATTTCTTTGAACACATGATGTTCCGGGGCACAAAAAAATACCCCAGCGACGTTTATGGCGAAATTCTGAAAAACGCCGGGGCGGATCAAAACGCCTATACCACGGATGATTACACTAATTACCACATTACCGCCACCAAGGCGGATTTGGAAACCATCCTGAAACTTGAAGCGGATCGTTTTCAAAACCTTTCCTTTACCGAGCCGCAATTTCGGACAGAAGCGCTGGCGGTGAAAGGCGAATATTTGAAAAACAGCGCAAATCCGGTGAGCAAGATGTTTGAAGTGGTGCGGGACAAGGCGTTCAAGGTGCATCCCTACAAGCACACCACCATGGGGTTTTACCGGGATATTGAGAACATGCCCAACCAGATGGATTATGCCCTGAAGTTTTTTGACCGCTGGTACCGTCCGGAAAAATCCGTGCTGATCGTGGCCGGAGATGTGGACCCGGAAGAAACCTTCGCCCTGGCTGAAAAATACTGGGGTAGTTGGCAGCGTGGCAATTATACGGTGGATATTCCCCAGGAGCCGCCAGCCACAGGCCAGGTCTATGAGCATATTCAATGGAATGCGCCAACCCAGCCATGGCTGGTCATGGCTTTTCACGGTCCGGCCAACAATGTCCACAAGAAAGACAAGGCCGCCTTGGACATGATGGGCGAGCTGTATTTTGGGGATACCTCCAAATTGCATCAGGATGTGGTATTGAATCGCCGTTTGGCCGATAACCTGTTTTTTTACGCCCCTGATCGCAAGGATCCCAGCCTGATCTATATTGGAGCACGGCTGACTGACAAGAAAAACTTTGAACCGGTCAAACAGGCCATTCTGGACACCATCGCCCAGGCGCAGACGGAAACCGTGGATGCCAAACGGCTGGATGACCTGAAATCAGCCTCCCGTTACGGTTTTACCAACTCTTTGGACAATACCGCAGCCATTGCGGATATGCTCGCCAGCGTGGTTCAGGCCAATCGGGACCCCGAAGACATCAACCGGGCCTTTGCCCGCATCAACGAAGTGAATGTCAAGGATGTTCAGGCCGCGGCACGCAAATGGCTGACGGATGAAGGGCGGGTGACTGTTACGCTTTCGGATGACGAAAAGGCCCAGGGCTTCAATCCGGATTACTCCATTGCCGATATCGTCAAAGCCAAGATGGAAACACCCAAGGCTCAGTTTTCCGTGATGGACAAGCGCAATAACAGCCCCATTGTGGATGTTAACCTGTTGTTTAATACCGGCGCGGCCTTTGAACCCGAAGGGCAACGGGGCGTGGCTGCGCTGACAGCCGCTATGCTGACTCAGGGCGGTTCACAAAAACGTTCTATCAGTGAGATCCAAAAGGCCATGTATCCCATGGCGGCGTCTTTTGATGCCCAGGTTGACAAGGAAATGACCTCTTTCCGCGGCCGCGTGCACCAGGACAAATGGCCGGAATATAGCCAGTTGATACTGGAAAGCCTGCTCCAGCCCGGCTTTCGGGAAGACGACTTCAAGCGCCTTAAACAGCAGCAGATCAACGCCATTGAAACCAATCTCAAAGGCAATAATGATGAAGAGCTGGGCAAAGAGGTGCTTTACAGTGAAATCTATGCTGGTCATTCTTATGGCAGTCTGAATCTGGGCTCGGTTTCTGATCTGAAAAAACTGACTTTGGATGATGTCAAAAACTTCTATCGCAACCAGTACACCCAGGGCAATCTGACCGTGGGCCTGACAGGCCATTTGACCGACGAGCAAAAGCAGGCATTTATCGACAAGCTGGCCCGTGGTTTGCCCTATGGCAACAAGGTCAAAGTCGAGATTCCGCCAGCGCCAGCGCTAAAAGGTCGTCACGTGACCATTGTCGAGAAAGAAACCCAGCCTACTGCGGTTTCCTTCGGTTTTCCCATCGACGTGAAACGTGGCGACAAAGACTGGGTGGCCCTGTGGCTGGCGCGCTCCTATCTGGGTGAGCACCGCAGTTCCAACAGTCATTTGTACCAGCGTATCCGGGAGGCGCGTGGCATGAATTATGGCGACTATGCCTATATCGAGTATTTCCCCCGGGGCATGTTTCTGACACAACCGGATGCCAATCTGGGCCGTTCAAGTCAAATTTTTCAAATCTGGCTGCGGCCTTTGCGGAATAATAACGATGCCCACTTCGCCACCCGTGTGGCCCAGTATGAATTGCATCACCTTATCAAACATGGCCTGACACCTGAACAGTTCGAAAGCACGCGCAATTACCTCAGCAAATACGCCGGTTTACTGGTGAAATCCCAGGATCGGCAGCTGGGCTACGCACTGGATCAGGCCTATTACGGCATTGACAAGGATTTTGTCAATTATGTGCGCGATGAACTGAATAACATGACAGTGGATGATGTGAATCGCGCCATCAAAAAACACTTGCAGGAAGACAATATCCAGTATGTGTTTATTACCAAAGACGCGAAAGACATGGCCGACCGCTTGGTCAATGAGCGGGAATCGGTGCTGAAATACAACTCTCCCAAACCTGAAGATGTGTTGAAAGAGGACGAAAAATTCAAGTCATACCCTCTGAACATTCCCAAAGAGCAGGTAAAAATCGTTCCGGTGGAGAAAGTGTTTGAGTAAGCCTTCTTGCTAAAACTGTCACTTCAGAAAGCCGGCACTTGTGTCGGCTTTCTTTTGTTGGCTGCAGTCGCTGAAGTTCCTTAAGCCGGTTTTCAAAGACGGGAGAAAACCCAGGTGGCCAAACACGGTGAGCCTCGTGATACCGGCCATGTGATGCGCCATGGCCGGACTCACAAAACATTTTCGGCCAAATGCATCCTGTGCGATAATTCAGCAAGAAACTGAGCAATGGATAACGACAAGTGTCTCATTCCCCACAAATGACGCGCCAACCTCATGAACAGGCAGGCGCCACAGGAACAAAGCGCAAACCCCAGGTGGATGTGCGAAACAATCTGGCGGCTGAAAAGGCTGTAATCCCTTATACAGAGCTGCAAAAGTTTTTTGCCAAAGGCATGTTGGTGAATGTGGACCAGTCGCTGGATTTGGTCGATGTGGCCGTGGCCATGGCGATGGATGACGCCGCGCAATTGCAAGACTGGATAAAATCAGGCCTGGTCCAGCGCGCCCACGATGAGCACGCTCGAAACTGGACAAAGGCCGATGCCCGCCTTGTGGCGGTCACGGTAACGCCCTGGATTCTGGTTCAGGACCTATAGCCAATGCAGTTTCGCCTGCTTATCCCCGGTTTGTCAGATCGCACTTCAAGGAGAGACCCATGACACCAACACAAGCCATCGCAATCAGTTTAATCACTTTCGTGCTGGGTTTTGGCCTGGCATGGTTGCTGGCGCCGCGGCGACAGAAGAAAAACGCCACGGCGCAACAGCTGAAAGAAGAAATGAACCATTACCAGCAGAATGTTGAGCAGCATTTGGTTCAGACCGCCGAATTGCTGGATGAGTTGACCGCCAGTTACAAGAAAGTGCATGATCACCTGAACCACACAGCACAATCGCTCTTGAGTGAGGAACAGTTACAACATCTGGCCCAGCAACGGCAACACAAGGGATACCGGATTTTGCGTCTGGAAGAGCCTCCCGAAAAACCAGTCAATACTTCGGAGAAACCGCAGCCCGGCCCGGACCATGAGCAAGACGGGCAGTAAAAGCTCAACAGCAGTTTGGTCAGCGGAGACCATTTGAGGGGAAAATATTAAAACCTGGCGGCCATGGGCCGTTCGCAGAACAGGGGACAACCATTATGCTTTGGATAAAACGACTTCTCTGGTTGCTAATTGTTATCGTGGCCAGTGCGCTGGCTGTGCTTATCAGCGCCCTGAATACCGACACAGTTCATATCAATTTATCCTTTGTCCAGCTTGATTTGCCGCTGGGCGTGACCATGTTCTTGAGCCTGTTGGCAGGGCTGCTACTGGGTTTGTTCATTGCCGGCGTAGCTTATGTGTTGCCGCTGAAAGCCAGGAATCGGCGCTTGCAGCGGCAACTCAACCACGCGCAAACCTTATCGGCACAATCTACGTCTTCCCAGGCTGTGAGAAACCGGCACGGCACACACACTGAATCGGCTGCATGAGCGAGCTGACGGTTTTTCTGATCGTGGCGCTGGTGGTCAGTGCGGGGCTTTGGATTTCGGTCTACCGGAAGGGCAAACGCCGTCATGAAAAACTGGTGGGGCACCTAAACCACCGGTATTTTCAAGGGCTGAATTACCTGCTGAACGATGAATCGGACCGGGCCATTGACGTTTTTATCAAATTGGCTGAAACCAGTGATGAGACTTTCGAACCGCAACTGGCCCTGGGTAATCTCTATCGGCGTAAAGGCGAAGTGGAAAAAGCCATTCGCCTGCACCAGTCGCTGATTTCCAAACCGGATTTGCCGGAACCTTATCGCACGCGCGCGCTGCTGGCGTTGGGGCAAGACTACATGAGTGCAGGGCTGCTGGACCGGGCCGAGATTTTATTTGCTGAATTGGTGGAAATGGAAGCCCATTCCCCGGCGGCGCTGAAGTTCCTGTGTGATATTTATCAGCAGGAACAAGATTGGAGTGACGCCATTCGCACAGCCCGCCGGTATGAAGTTGTTTCTGGCCGCGACATGAAAACAGAAATCGGCCATTTTTATTGTGAACTGGCTGAAAAAGCATTACTGGAGGGGGACTTTCCAGAAGCGAAAAAAAACATTCGCCAGGCTGTTCGGGCCGACCCTGGCAGTGTCCGGGCCGAGTTGATTCGGGCACGCATGTATCAAGATGCGGCGCAATGGGATGAGGCCATCAATGCTTTTCAGGCAGCCACCCGACGGGATATTGACTATTTGCCGGAGTTTTTGCCCGATGCCGTCGAGTGCTATCGACAGGCTGGTCGGGAAGACGAGCTGCGCACCTGGCTGGAATCTCTAATGGAAACATACCCGGGGATTTCTCCGGTGCTGGCGCTGGCTGAGATAATTGAAAAAGATAACGGCCAAGCCGCGGCGGCGGATTTTATTGCCAAAGCCCTGCAGGAACGTGACTCCGTACGTGGACTTGAGGCCTTAATCCGGTTAAGTAAGCAGGCCAGCGAAAAAACGACAAAATCCAGCCAGCATCTGGATGTTTTGCATCACCTGGTTCACAAACTGCTGGCCAAAAAGGCTCGCCACCAATGCCGCCATTGTGGCTTTTCTGCGCGTCATCTGCATTGGCAGTGTCCCAGTTGCAAATCCTGGGGCGCTGTTAAACCCATTTATGGTATCGGCCATGAATAACCCTGGCTGGCTCACTCGGCACGCATAGGGGGCATGATGAAAGCGTTGGCTGTGACCACTTTGTTGGGCTGTATTGGGTGGCTGGTGATTATCAGCCTCTGGCTTTATGAGCGATTCGCCAGGCAGTGGCAGTTGATGGCCGTGGCCGACAGTGAGCGCCATCTGCATCAGGGGCGAATACCCACAGGGGCCGGACTTGCCTTTTTGTGGCCAATCCTGTTAACACTGTTGGTGTTTTCCTGGCCTGGTTTCCAGCGGTGTGTGGCGTTCTCCCTTGAAATACCGACGGCTGCCATTTGGAGGGCAATGGCTTTGGGTTTGTTGATAATGCTGGCCATCGGCCATATTGATGACCGTCGTCATGCGCCTGTGACCTGGCGCTTGCTGGCGCAAGCGCTTGCGGTTTTTATTCTGATGACCGTATTGTGGCCCTTATGGCAGGGTGCCCACCTTTCCTGGGGATGGCTTGTGATATTTTTTATCGGCGCCTTGTGGTGGCTGAATTTGTTTAATTTTATGGATGGAATCAATGGCATGGCGGTGCTTCACGCCAGTGTCGCCTTGTTTTTTTACGCACTCATATTTTTTCGCGAGCATGATCCGGCATTGGCTTTTGTGGCAGCAAGCACCTTATTAGCCAGCATGCTGTTTTTATTCTGGAATTTTCCTCAGGCGCTCTTGTTTATGGGAGACACCGGCAGCCTTGGCCTGGCCTGGCTGATTGCGGCAATGGCGTTGGTGGGCGTGGCCAGCGGAATTTTTGGCGCGACTTTTGTGATTTTCTTGCATGCAGCCTTTATTCTTGACGCCAGCATCACTTTGTTTTCCCGTTGGCGAGCGGGAAAACCACTGACCCAGGCGCATCGCGAGCATTTGTATCAACGGCTGGTGGCCACAGGCCGGTCGCATGCCCGGGTATCGCTGCTCTATGCGCTGGTCACCGCGGTCGGTGGTTTGTTAGCCATGCTTTCACTTTCCTGGCCTGCGAATGCCCGTTGGGGATTGTTACTGAGCTGGTTGGCCTGTCTTGGCCTTGTCGGCATTTTCTTGAACCAGACAACGAAAAACAAACCTGCTGCATAGTACAATAACCGCATGCTCAAAAAGATTCTTCATCCACGGCTGGCTATTGTGCTGCATGACCTTTTTATGGCCTGGCTTGCCTGGGTGATTGCCTATGGCATTCGCTACAGCATATGGCCCCAAGCCCCGCAAGTGGATTTGTTTTCACCGGAAATTATCCTGGTGATCGCGATTCAGGGTGTGGTGGCCTGGTACTTTAACCTTTATCGGGGATTATGGCGCTTTGCGAGTATTCCGGATCTCATCAATATCACCAAATCCGCTGTTTTTGGGACTTTGGCCATTGCCGTTGGTCTGTTTCTGTTTAACCGGCTGGAGGGTGTTCCCCGGTCGGTTCTGCTGCTTTATCCTTTCATTTTAATGGTGCTGTGGGGCGCACCGCGTTTGCTTTATCGCATCTGGAAGGACAAGCGCCAGGGACAATTATCCACGCGCAAGCGCACGCCAGTACTGGTGGTTGGAGCAGGGCGTCTGGCAGACTTATTCATTCGCCATGCAACAGCCAGCGGTCAATTTGATGTACGGGGTGTTGTGGCGGAAAATCCGCACTTGGCTGGCGCCCGTTTGCGTGGCATAAAAATTCTGGGCAGTCTTGACGATGTGGGCGATCTGGTCAAAAAAACCGGCGCAGAAGCGTTGATTCTGGCGCTGGATGTTTCTGCCCCCAAGGTCTTGCAATCTCTGGTAAGCCAACTCAAGGACCAGCCATGCCGGATCCATGTTCTGCCCAATCCGGACCGCCTTGATGCCGGTGATGTTTTTAGCCAGCTACAGCCTTTGACGATTGAGGATTTGCTGGGCCGCGATCCGGTATCGCTGGAATGGCAAGCTGTATCCGAACAGTTGCAGGGGCGGTCTGTGCTGGTCACAGGCGGTGGCGGATCCATTGGTTCTGAACTCTGCCGGCAATTGGCGGCTTTGAATGTCGCACAGTTGACAGTGGTGGATCAGTCGGAATTCAATCTTTATTGTATTGAACGCGAGCTCAGGCGACATTTTTCCGAGTCTTTACTGAAGCCCGTACTGGCAGATGTCACTGACCGGGCCCATATGCAGCATATTTTCCAGCTTGGGCGACCGGATGTGGTGTTTCATGCCGCCGCTTACAAGCATGTGCCTCTGCTGGAAGACATGCCATGTGAAGCCTTTATCAATAATGTGCAGGGGACTTGTGTGGTCGCGGATTTATGCCACCAGTTTGGTGTGTCTGATATGATCTTGATTTCCACCGACAAGGCGGTGCACCCCCATAACGTCATGGGTGCCACCAAGCGGATTGCAGAAAAATACTGCCAGTGGAAAAATGCACGCTCCGATACCCGCTATCGCGTGGTGCGCTTTGGCAATGTGCTGGGTTCTGCCGGCTCTGTGGTGCCGCTTTTCCATGAGCAGATTGCCGCCGGTGGCCCGGTGACAGTAACGCACCCGGAAATGACGCGTTATTTTATGACCATCGAGGAGGCCGCCCAGCTTATCCTGCATAGCGCCATACTGACCGGCGATTACGATACGGTGCTGCTGGATATGGGCGATCCCATCAATATTCTTGAGCTGGCGGAACTGATGATCCGACTGGCAGGGAAAGTTCCACATCAGGATATTGCCATTCACTTTACCGGCTTGCGCGCCGGTGAAAAACTCACCGAGCAGCTGTTTTACGATGTGGAGCAGCTTGCCAGTGTGGTCCATGGGAAATTACATGGCATCAAGTCGTCCACCCAGGTCGGTTCAGATTTTATCCAACAACTGGAAAGAGCCCTGCAACTGGCCCGGCAATTCGATGCTGCGCGTCTGAAACGCCAGATGCAGCGCCTGGTGCCTGAGTACCGGCCCGACACCTTTCCGCATCTTTCAACGGTAGCACCCCATGAAACCCATCACTAAAGCTGTTTTTCCCGTTGGAGGCATGGGAACCCGCTTTCTCCCGGCCACCAAGTCAATCCCCAAGGAAATGCTGCCCATTGTGGATAAACCCCTAATACAACATGCGGTAGAAGAGGCCGTGGCAGCGGGCATTGATACCCTGATTTTTATTACCAGCGCCAGCAAGCATGCCATTAGCGATCATTTTGATCCGCGTCCCATGCTGCGGCAGAAATTTCTGCAACAGAACAAGCACGAATTGGTGGAAAAGCTGGATACCCTGCCGGATCGTGTGACCCGCATTTTTATCCCTCAGGGAGAGCCATTGGGGTTGGGGCACGCGGTTTTACAGGCTCGGCCGATTATCCAGGACGAGTTTTTTGCGGTTATTTTGGCCGATGACTATATCCGCTCAACGGTTAACACCACCGCCGCCTTGATTGAAACCGCCCAAAGCAGTGGCTGCAGTACGGTCAGTGTGGAAGTGGTTCCCCAACAACATCTGAGCCGCTACGGCGTTGTCGGTATAGATGAATGGCGTCATGACTGCGCACAAGTCAATGAAATTGTGGAAAAACCCCAGCCGCATGACGCCCCATCCTGTTACGGCGTTATTGGGCGATATGTTCTAAGTGATGCGATTTTTCCTTTTCTGGCCGAAACAGCCATTGATGATGGCGGCGAAATTCAGCTGACCGATGCATTGAAAAAACTGTTGACTGATAAGGGCTTGATTGCGCGTCAATTGCAAGGAGAACGTTATGACTGCGGCCATAAAAAAGGCTATGTGCAAGCCACGGTGGCCACAGCGCTGGCTGATGGCACGCTGACCCTGGATGAACTGGCGGTGCTTCTCAGGGAAAAAAGCGCATGAACAAGGAACTGCAACAGCATCTGGAAACCCTGGAAATCCATCAGGCCTATCTGGAACAAAATATGGAACGCCTGGAGCAATATGTGGCTCACCAGCACAAACAACTGGATACACTGAAGCGTCAGGTTCGGCAACTTCTGGCGCAAAAGGCACATGCCGAAGATGACGATAGCGGCATCTCTCCCTTTGACCCAAACAAGGAAATCCCCCCGCATTACTGAAATCCGATGCCGGGTAAAGTCCGTGGTTGGAAAGGTGTAAAACAATAGGCGATCGCTTGTGACTGACTCTGTGATGAATCGGAGTGCTTCAAAATCCGAGAAAAATGACACGATGCCTCCGGTTTCCCGTGGTCGTCGACCCGGTGAAATCCTGCTGGTGGCGACTGTCAGTTTTTTAATCATTTTTGTGGCCGTTGCTTTTTTTTCCCATCGGCATTGGTGGCAGAGCGGAAAACTGGAAAAAGAAGAGCTGGGTCCTGTACCGGTTCAACTGGTGAGTGGCTATTTACTGGCCGATAAGGCGGACACTTATCTGCCTGACGCATCCCAGACAGTGGCCTTGGCCATTCCTTTACCGGACTTTGACGCCAGTCTCCATCCTTTATTGGAAGTTGAACTGCCCAACGCCAGCGAGCATTGGCAATATCGACTGGCCTGGTATTCATCGGACAGAAAAAGCCCTCATTTTTTTGTTATTAATCAGCCGGTTAACGGGGTTTCTTTAACAGATTTATCACTAGTCGATGGCTGGCAAGGAAGGATCATCCGGCTGGGGCTTGTGGTTGAGCCACTATTTCCTCTGGGTTGGTCGGGGACCCCGGAAGAAGGTATCACCATTAAAGACATTCGTTTTCCTGCACCGGATCTGTGGCAGGCCATTCGGCATCAATGGCATGCGTGGTTGGCCTGGCAGCCGCCACGCTACGGGGATATCAATCACTTGCCGTATTCCACACAGATTCCATCTTATGCCACACCCACCGCAGTGGTTTTTTTGACATTGGTTGTGCTGATAATGTGGCGTTGGTTTCGCCATCAGTGGCATTTTCCCGATTTTTTTTCAGCCGTGGCAGGCGGAAGTCTGGCCCTGATCATTCTGAGCATGCCACAGTGGTATCACACCAGCCAATGGGCCACAGAGAGCCCCAAAAGTCGCACGATCGCTGGCGAACCAATGCTTACCAGCGACCAGTCTCTTGGCATCGTGATACAGACGCTCTTGTCCCAGGAAAAAGGCCAACCGCCTGGAAATGAAAAGATCTATATCCTGGATAATGACTATGAGGCACTGCGGCTGTACTGGTATTTGTTACCCCGTAACAGCATGTGGTTTCCCGGATGGACAACGGAAATGGCTGAGCACTTGGCTCCCGGACAGGTCTATCTGACTCCTTCCCGCAAAAAATCCGAATTCAATGAATTATTGCATCAAGCGCAGAAAAAAGGTTTGGGTGCCAACGTGACGCGCGCTAGCGCAGACTGGTGGCTGGTGACAATCAAGACGGCAAAAGAGACAGCACAATGAATCTGCTGACACAGCTTTTCTTTGCGTTATTTGTTACCCTGCCAGGCGGATATTGCTTGTTACGGTGCCTGTTTCAGGTTCCGCCCGGCAACAAGGCATTGGCCTTTAGCATGGCTTATTTTTCAGGGCTTTTCCTGGATATCCTGCTGCTGAATCTTTTGCAATGGCTGCCTGCCGAGAATGCCATGGTAATGGCTGTCTGGCTGATAACAGGACTCCATGTTATGGCTACTGTGGTGATTTTCTGGTTGTGGTGGTCTGGGCGACCCCAAGGGCAGGGCAGTGCCAAGCAGTGGTCAGGGATGCCCGGGCAGGCTGCTCTTGCCGCACTCGGTCGTTCACCGCGCGGTTCCACCTGGATCACTGGATTGCTGCTATTAGTGGCCACGACATGGGTTCTTGTGACTGCGCTACAAGCCAATGGGCTGCCTTTACTAGCCTGGGATGCCTGGTCTGGCTGGGTGGCCAAAGCGAAAATCTGGCGCCATGCCGGACTGGGTGCGTCCATTGTTTCGCCTGACGAATGGATTGAAGCAACAGGTTCTGCATCGGTATATGCCTCACATATGTGGCATTATCCCGATGCTGTCGGGCTTATTTATGCGTTCTTTTCGCATTTCAGTGATGGTGTGGAGCAGGGAAGCGGAATAATCTGGCCATTAAGCGGTGGTTTTTTGGCCATGGGCATTTATGGCTTTTTGATATTTCAATGTAGACAAAACCACTCAGAATGCCGGCTGATTGCGGCATTAGCTGTATTACTCTTGTTGGGATCGCCCTTATGGTGGCAGCATATGTTTTTTGCCGGGTATGCGGATATTCTGCTGGCGGTCTATTTGTGGCTAGCTGTGGCGTGCTTTGCATTATGGCAACAAACACGGCATGTTGCGTACCGCTACATGGCTTTTGGGTTTCTTTGCGCACTGCCGTTTATCAAACTGTTTGGCTGGTTTGATATGCTGCTGTGTGTACTGGTTTTCTATGGGATACAACGCCAAAAGCGTCGCTACGCCTTGTGGGTTCTGGCCGGTATTACGCTGTTATCAATCACGTTCTGGTTGAGTTTTCCGATTTCCATTGACAGTGCTGTGGGCACTTGGCATTTTACCCGGCAGCAGTGGCAGTTGCCAGGGTTCGGCATCATACAAATTGGCCGCTTCGGTGATATCAGCCCCTGGCTTGAAGGCTTGCTGTTCAGTCGCAACTGGCTTTTGGTTTGGCTGGCTTTACCCGTTTTGTTTATTTATGCGTATCGCCTGCGCCAGCAAGTGCCGGCTTTTACCTTTATGGTGTTATTGAGTGGCAGCTATTTACTGGTCGTGATTTCCCTGTATAGCCTGACCAGTTTTCACCAGTTTGCCCAAAGCTTTACCTCATCCAACCGTTTGCTATTGCCAGTGTATCCTTTGGTGGTAACGACCATGTTTTGGGCGATAATTGACAACCTGAACAGGACAAATGCTGAAAATACGCCTAATAAGTGAGATAACACCTGCAAAAGGTTTCTGTGCGGTGTACTCCCTGAGGAGTGTGCGCCTTGTTGTTAGCATCGCGGCATTCCTGATTTAACATAATATATATTATACGCGGTTAAGGTCTAGGGGGATTTAAGCAGTATCCAAGGGCTCTTCGGGTATGAAAACCGCTGGTTCCTCATTCTGGATTCCCGCTTCCGCGAGAATGACGGAAATGGGTCGCTGTTACAACTCTCAACTACAAGATCAAGATTCCCTTGACGTGTCATTGTCAGGATTTGGTTTTTGTTCATTTCCAGACAAGTACCGCACAAGCTCCGTGACCCGTAAATCCTGATGGTCATCAGGACTATGGACGGGCTAAAAGGCCCGTTACCCCACCGTTTGCGGTCAATAACAGTGAAATATGAAAAGAGGCTGTATGGATTCCTGCTTTTTCGGGAAAATCGCAAATGACGACTCGCCTCTTTTTCAGTCATTGCAGGCAGCCGACTCCTTCGTTATTCCGGGCGGGTGACATTTAGCGAAGTGGTGGTTATGTGCCTGTTGGCTGGGTCGTACCGCCTGGGGAAATGGATTCCGGGTCTCGCTCCGCTCGCCCGGAATGACGAGAAAGGGGAAGCCGCCCAGAATAACAGCACCCCCGTCATTCCCGCGAACGCGGGAATCCAGGCCGGTGACTCCATTATTGCCGTCATTCCTACCCCATACCGTCATCCTTGTCCTCACATGGTCATTTCTGCACCTATTCGTCATTCCCACGAAAGCGGGAATCTATTCCGGGCTGCCCTTTTCCTTCTCATTCCAGTCGAGTGTGAGCTAAGCCCGAAACTCGGAATCCATGGCTCAATGGTGTGCTGGCCTGTTTGATGTGAGTAGTACCGACAAAAAACAAACAGCATTGCGCCAAAAACCCAGTCTGGATTTTTTAATGCTGCTGACGGCTTGTCAAGAGACGAGATCTGGCCCTGATAGCATGTCAGGGCCAGGGTCTTTGACAGATGACTTTGTTGATTAGTCCATTTTCGCAATGATGGCATCAGCGAATTCACGCGTGCCAACTTTGGTGGCGCCATCCATCAAGCGGGCAAAATCATAGGTGACTGTCTTGTCAGCAATCACTTTTGGAAAGGCCTGATAAATTTTATCCGCGGCTTCGTTCCAACCAATATACTCCAGCATCATGGCACCGGAAAACATCAACGAGCTGGGGTTCACCTTGTTCAGGTTAGTGTATTTGGGCGCTGTGCCGTGGGTGGCTTCGAAAACAGCAATAAAATCCGCCATATTGGCGCCAGGGGCGATACCCATGCCCCCTACTTCCGCGGCGGCCGCATCCGACAAGTAATCGCCGTTCAGATTTGGCGAAGCCAGCACATCGAACTCTGCCGGGCGCAGCATCAACAGTTGAAACATAATATCCGCTATGCGGTCTTTGATAACCACTTTGCCTTCGGGCTTTTTACCATCGTATTTGTCCCACAACTCTTGTTCGGTGATGGTTTGGTCGCCAAATTCCTCGGCGGCCACTTCATAACCCCATTTGCGGAATGCCCCTTCGGTGAACTTCATGATATTGCCTTTGTGCACCAGGGTGACGCTATCACGGCCATTGCCGATGGCATATTGAATGGCTTTGCGCACCAGGCGTTTGGTGCCAAACTCGCTAATGGGCTTAACGCCCAGTCCGGCACCTTCAAAAAATTCAGCCCCCATCTCTTCGCGCAGAAAACGTGCCAGTTTTTCGTTTTCCGGCGTGCCCGCCTCATATTCAATACCGGCATAGACGTCCTCGGTATTCTCGCGGAAAATCACAATGTCCACATCTTCCGGATGTTTCAGGGGTGAAGGCACGCCATCGTAGTAACGCACAGGCCGCACACAGGCGTAAAGATCCAGTTCTTGGCGCAAGGATACATTCAGAGAGCGAAAACCGCCCCCAACCGGCGTTGTCAACGGCCCTTTAATGGAAACAATCAAGTCTTTGATGGCCTCCAGGGTTTCGGCCGGGAAATAATCTCCATCGTAAATTTTGCTGGCTTTCTCTCCCAAAAACAGCTCGGCCCAGTGAATTTTTCGTTTGTTGCCATAGGCCTTTTCTACGGCCGCATCCCAGACACGCAAACTGGCGCCAGTAATATCGGGGCCAATGCCATCCCCCTCGATAAACCCTAAAATGGGGTTATCCGGTACCACCAGTTGATTGTTTTCGATGCGGATTTTTTCTCCGGTTTCCGGATACTTGATGTGTTGAAAATTCATAAGGCCTCCTGTGGCGTAATGCAGTTCAAAACGTGCCATGCCCGCGGATAAAAGAGCCAAGGCGGGCGTTGTTTATCATGGACGCAAGCATTTTATCGCAAATTCGAACATTTGACCGATTTTGTGAGGAGTGGTGGTCATCTCAATAAATCAGTTGTGATACGAGTCACTAATCCCCCAACAGTATTAGTGCAAGCCGTGCACTGGTTCTATTTTATCGATACAATGCCCATATGATTCTTCACGATATCACCAGTGGTGAGTCCACGACCCTGCCCGCCAATGGGGTAATGGATTATTCCGTTCAGTCTGAAAATGGTACAGCGAATACTCGTATCAGCATCCAGCGCAGATCATTCGGGCCGCTATTACAGGTGAATGCCGGAACTGTGTACGTTAATGACAGACCTGTGCAAGAAATGGCTTTGCTAACCCCGGGTGATCTGCTGACTGTGGGGGGCAAGCGGTTTGTATTGGTCAGTGAGGATGATTTGCCAGTGCAATATTCGGCTGCCTGCACGCCGGAAAACACTGCTCGCCCCGGTGAATACATGACTCCACAGCATGGAAGCGCCAATAAAATCATCGGCTTACGTTGGCTGGGTGGAACGCTCGGTGGCCACTTTCAGGCCGTTGAGTCCGGCATGGCCATTGCTTGTGATGGTGTTCTGGTTCAAGGGGTTGTCGATGGTCTGGTGTTATATCCGGAAAAAAGCAGGCAGGCTTCTCAGCTGAACAGTCCTGTTCGGGTTAATGGCTACACGGTTTTCAAGGCCAATAATGCGCCAATCACCCTGCGCCACGGTGACGTGGTGCAATCCGGTCAATGGCGCTTTCGTGCGGAAATTCCCGGATCCGCCGGTATGTCGGCGTTTAGTCCTTCGCATCCGCATAATATTCAGCTATCAGAAGAATATCTTCCCGAGAACGTCACATCCAGCCAGCGCTCGCAAGAGACGCGTCAGTGGTTATGGGTGATGGTCGCTGGTTTGGCTTTGGTGCTGGCAGTTACTGTGTGGTTAAAACAATAGGCTTAGCACATAAACACTGTCTTTTGACTGGATACGGAAAAGGGCGCAATAAGCGCCCTTTTTGTTTTCTTCCGTACGGCAATGAGGTCAGGGGTTAACCGGGTTTCCATCTTTGTCCAGCTTGATGACCTTGCCATAACCAAGTTGCCGAATCTTGTCTTCGACTTTGGCCATATCCCCTACCACGACCCAGGTTAATTGGCCGGGCTTGACGTGTTTTTTGGCCGCCGTATTGACTTCTTCCAGTTTAACCGCGCGCACAGCCTGCGGGTATTTGTCCCAATAGTCATCCGGTAGCTTGTTTTTCACCATCTTGGCGATATCGCGGCCAACGGCTTTGGCGGTTTCCCATCGGCCGGGCAAGGTAAGCACCTTTTTGTCTTTGGCCCGGCTGAATTCAGATTCAGTGACTGGCTTGTCACTGATGATGCCGGTCAGTTCTTTATGGATTTCCGCCATGGCCTCAGCGGTTTTATCCGTTTGAACCGGCGCCCAGACCAGATACGGCCGTTGCGCCTGGGTGTCCAAAATCATTGTCCGTGCACCGTAGGCCCAATGCTTGTCTTCGCGCAAGTTCATATTGATGCGCGAATTAAAGCTGCCACCCAATACCTCATTCATCAGATCCAGGGCGACTTCATCATCCTGGCCATATTGAGGCAACAATTCAGCCGCCAGAATCATGGATTGTTGGGAGTTCGGGCGATCAATCACGTAAATTATCGATTCTTGCGGGTTGTTGACCGTAGCCAGTTTTTTTGCTGGCACTGGCCCCGGTTTCCAGTCCTGTAAGGCTTTTTCCAGCTTGGGTTTGAGCTCTTCCATGCTGATATCGCCGGTCACAATCAAAGTGGCGTTATTGGGTTTGAACCAGTCCTGATAATATTTTTTCAGGTCCTCACGGCTCATGGAGGCCACAGACTGTTCATCACCTGAGCCGGAAAACGGTAAGGAATAGGCATGACCTTTTCCGTACAACAATTGTGGCAGTACACGGAATGCCACCCCTTGAGGGGACGATTTTTCTTGCCGAATGGCGGCTATTTGCTGGTTTTTCAGGCGCTTGAACTCTTGCTCCGGGAAAGCCGGGTGAAGAATGACATCACTGTAAATGTCCAGGGATGGATCCAGGTTTTCCTTTAATGTTGTCAGGGAGACAGAGGAATTATCCAGGCCGGCACTGGTGCGCAGGTCGGAACCCAGTTGCGCCAAATCTCCAGAAATTTTCAAAGCATCGCGCTTTTTGGTGCCTTCATCCAGCATGTTCATGGTCAGATTGGCTGTGCCAGGTTTGAGCATTTGGTCTGCGGCATATCCGGAATCCACCAACAGATTGAAATTAACCACCGGAACAGCATCGCGCTGCGCCAAAATAACCTTCAATCCATTGGATAAAGTGGTTTTTTGGAGCTTGTCGAATTTCGCCACTGGCGGCTCTCCGGCGTCGGGAATTTTGCTCCGGTCGACTGTTGTCGCCACTGGCTTGTAATCCGGGAAAGGCAGAACTTCAAGCTGATATTCGCCATCGGTCAGATATTCTTGGGCCACTTTGGTGAGATCTTTGCCTTGAGCTTTGTCAATACGCGCGAAGCTCTTCAGGTAATGATGCGGATCATTGGCAAAAACCTGGTTGCGCGCCAGGATATCCGATTTGCCGCCAAAGCCCCCGACTCGCTCCATGCCCTTGATAAAATCGGCGCGATAAGCGGTTTTGATTCGTTTCATTTCCTCTTTTGTGGGGCCTTTCTTGACAAATTTATCAACTTCTTCATCAATGGCCTTTTCGATATATTTCAGGTCTTTGCCGGGCAAAGCGGTTGCGATAATGCCGAACAGCCCACCCAACTCTGAATTGAAAGAAAAACTTTCTACATCCGAGGCGACCTTTTCGTCATAAACCAGTCGCTTATACAGCCGTGATTTTTTGTCGCCGGACAGTACGGAGGAAACCAAATCAAGATAATCCGCCTCAGCACTGCCCCACTCCGGCACATTCCAGATTTTGTACACACGGGCTTGTGGCACCCGATCGTACATAACCTGCTCATGTTTTCCTGTGCGTTTGGCTGGCCAAACTTTTTGCTTATTCAAAGGTGGGCCAGACTGGATATCACCGAAGTATTTCAGCACCTTTTTATGGACTTCCTCAGGGTTCACGTCACCGGCGACCACCAGTGTGGCGTTGGCGGCGCCATAGTTGGTTTTGAACCACTCCCGAACATCGTCCAAAGTGGCCGCATTCAGGTCTTCCATAGAGCCAATAACCGAATGTGCATACGGGTGGCCCTTGGGGTACACATTCTGGAAAATGGTGTAGAAAACCTTGCCATAAGGCTGGTTCTCGCCTTGGCGCTTTTCATTCTGCACCACGCCCCGCTGCTCATCCAGCTTGGCCTGATCAATCGCGCCCAGCAAATGTCCCATGCGATCAGATTCCATCCATAAAGCCATGTCCAGGGCATTTTTTGGCACCACTTCAAAGTAATTGGTGCGGTCCTGGTTGGTGGTGCCGTTCATACCAGTGGCGCCCACCCTGTCAAAAGGTTTGAACCAGTCGTCGTTATAGTTTTCACTGCCATTGAACATCAAGTGTTCAAACAAGTGGGCGAAGCCGGTCCGGCCTTCTTTTTCATCCTTGGAGCCGACGTGATACCAGACATTGACAGCGGCAATGGGCGCTTTGTGATCTTCGTGAACCAATAGCGTCAACCCATTGGGTAACACATACTTGGTGTAGGGAATGGTGATGTCTTGCAAATCGGCTTCGGCCTTGTCTTTGGCCTGGCTCACACCAGCCAGTGCCAGTATCGTCACGCAGACGGCCAGGAGCCATTGTTTGAATTTCATGAAAAAATCTCCTGATGGGGTTGAATAACTCATCAATTCTAACAGCAATCCAACCTTTGCCTATAGTCCATTGGTCATGGTTGATTCGCTGTCAGGAGTCATTCGGTTTCTGGTTGTGTGTCATACAGGCGGGTTATCAGCAATGTTGTCAGTATTGTTAGCTGTGATAATGGATTCCGGGTCTCGCTTGTGCTCGCCCGGAATGACGGAGAAATAAGGGGAATCGCCTGGAATGGTAAAGAATAAGGAGACTCACCCGCAATGATCGGGAAAGGAAAACAGCCGCAATGGCAGGACTTTTCGTCATTCTCGCCCCCCTCGCCGTCATTCCCGCGAAAAAGGAGTACCCGCAACCACAGGGCTTACCGAGGTAGGCACCCGTTGATGACACTCGAGAAACCTGTGGTTTTATGCCTAATTGGGAACTGCGTGACACTGAAGAATGGATTCCGGGTCTCGCTTGTGCTCGCCCGGAATGACGAAGAAAGAGAGTGCCTCGCCTGGGATGATGGTACTCACCGTCATTCCCGCGAAAGCGGGAATCCACTCCCCTGGCATCGCGCTACCCACCCTGCTATTATTTTCGTCAATTTCAGTCTGCCAGCCACGAGCCGGGAAGCAGAAGTGACAGGGCATAAAAAAACCGGCATAATGCCGGTTTTTAGCTGTAAAAGTGGCGTCCCCTAGGGGATTCGAACCCCTGTTGCCGCCGTGAAAGGGCGGAGTCCTAGGCCTCTAGACGAAGGGGACGCACATGTGTTTGCTCTGTGCCCAGGATCAAATTTTTTTGGTGGAGCTAGGCGGGATCGAACCGCCGACCTCTACACTGCCAGTGTAGCGCTCTCCCAGCTGAGCTATAGCCCCGAAAGAGCGGGTATTATGCTGATTTACGGCTTTTAGGTCAACCACTTTTTGAAAAAATAATGGCTTTTTTCAAACCTACATTCAGCTGTAAATCTGGCCGGTATTTTACCCGGATATGGCTAAAAAAGCCACAGACAAAATGCGCCCGATCACAGAGAATGATCGATTGACCACATCACGAAGTGTGCGCTCATTGCCATGCCTAAGTTGAGCTTTGACCACTGGCGGCCATGCTGCGCATAAAGGTGTTTCGTCTGCCATTGCGGGTCAAAACCTGCTTGATGACGCCCGGTGAGCTGACAAGGGTAAAGTGGTGGCTGGCGCGGGTGATGGCGGTGTAAAGCAATTTCGCGTCCGCCAGTTCGGTGTTTTGCGCATCTTCTATCAGGGCCAGTACCCACGGATACTCCGAGCCCTGGCTTTTGTGTATGGTGATGGCATAGGCACTTTGCCAATGTCGCAGGGCATTCAACGGCAACCATCGAGGCAATCCGGCCTCCTGTCGATCAAACTTGACCATCCATTGTCCATCGCGCCAGTGGACGATGCCGATATCGCCATTAAAGACTTGTCGATAGTAGTCGTTACTCAGCACCATGATTGGCAGGCCCTCATGGGGATTGTGCAAAGGGTCGGGGCCGGTTTTTTTTCCGAGAATTTCCGCCACCATGGCATTGGCCTCCAAAACGCCGCCGGGCCCATGATTCGTGGCGCACAAAACCTTGAATTGCTGATTGGCGATCATCTCCGCCGGAATGGTTTTCAACCAGTGGGCTAAAGCCGCTTTGCGCTCACTCGCTGTTTGCGCCGGTATAAAGGAAAATCCTCCGGAGGATGGCTTATTGACATGACTGACTGCCAGCAGGGTTTCCGCATCATTATCCAGCGCTGCTCTGGCTGCAGTGGCGATGCCGGATTGTGGGGCAAACCGATAATTGGTATCCAATTGGATCCATTGTTCGCTGCCTGACATCTGCGCCAGATGACACAGGTCAGCGAAAGGCGCGCCGCAACCTACCGGTGGCAATTGGTTGGCGTCTCCCAATAAAATCAACTCCGCCCCGGGCTTCAAGGCCGTCATGATTGCCTGCATCAGAGACAGATCCAGCATGGAGGCTTCGTCCACAATCAATACGTCATAAGGCGCTGGTTTTTTGGCATGGTAGCGTAATTGGTTATGCTCGGGCCGATAGCCCAGCAGGCGGTGTATGGTTTGCCCAGAGACATTTTTGAGTGCATCCGAAATGCTTGGCTTACTGCCCTGCCCGGTTTGCTCAAGCGCTTGCCAGTGAATGTTGCTCAGCCCCTGGGCCAGGCTCTCACTCATGCGCTGCGCGGCTTTTCCGGTGGGCGCGCACAATCCAATGGAAGCGCCTGGATGATGAGCCAGAATAAACAGGAGCAGGTATGTTAACGCGGTGGTTTTTCCCGTTCCCGGGCCACCGCTGATAAGAAGATGCCGCCCCTGTTCCAGCGTTTTCAGGGCTTGTTTATGGCTATCGCTTATGCGGACCTGTGGCAAACTGGCGGCCATAGCGTCTAACAGGGCCGGGTTTTGGCTGGCGCCAGTGGGAATAAAGTGTTCATGCGGATCTGGCTGGGCAAAAAAGTCCCTGACTATGGCGCTTTCCTGGTTCCAGTGGCGGCGAAAACCGACCTGGCTCTGGTGAGCCACCAGTACGCCGCTGTGTCCGTCTGGACTGACCTGGGGATCACTGGCTTGCAGGTCGATGCCGCTGGCTTGTAAGGATCGCATGCTCATGGTGGTCGAGCCGCTGGCGCGGGTGTTTTCCAAAAGAAGCCGACAAGTTGCCTTGACCGCTTCACTGGCCTGGCGGCGCTGCAAAAAACCCTTGACAACTTCCCATTGTCCATCAATGGCGTGGCTGGCCGGGTTTTGTGCGGTCAACGGCTGCGTGGCGTTCATGCCATCACCTCTAAAATCGCTTCAATCAGGGACTTTTCAGGACGATTAAAATACACTCCGGCCTGTGGATAGGTTGCGTCCAGTCCCATACCGCGCACAAACAGATAATAGACACCACCAAAATGGCGCTCATAGTCAAAATCCTGAACATGCTGGCGTAACAGGCGAACCACTGCTGCCGAGTAAAGCAAATACTGCAAGTCATAGTGATGCGCCTCAATGGCAGTCTGCAGGGACTCAGGCAAGTAATTTTCGACACTGTAGCCCAGGTGATTGGTCTTGTAATCCACCACATAAAAGCGGCCGTCATGGCTAAAAATTAGGTCAATGAACCCACCCAGGAATCCGGTTATCTGTTCCTTGGAAAGCACCTGTACAGGCTGCTTTCTGTGGATGCCCAGCCAGTCATTAACCTGTGCCGCCTGCAGGCGGGTGGCTGGCAACAAAAATTCCATTTCCGGCCAGTATTCGTCGCCGCTATCCAGTCGCAGGCCGGTATCATTCAGAGGTGTTTCACACACCGTGATGGCGTGTTTACGCAAGCATTGCGACCAGTCGATGGGCTGATTGTCAGGGCCAATGATACCTGTCACCGGAAACCCGAACTTTTCCAGCGCCTGGACGACGCTGTTTTCTGACAACTGATGGGGATTTTTTAATGGGCAATGCTCCATTATTTCATGAAAACAAGTGCCTGCAACCGGGCCTTTGGGAAAATGCAGAAACTGCTCTGCGACAGAAACAGGCGCTGTTTGCCTTGTAACAGGGTTTGGGTCCAGTTCTGGCGATTCAAGCATGGGCTCGTGAAAAAAGTCTTTGGCTTCGTGTCCCAGATCACTCACCAAGCGGCTAAAGCTGCCGACTTGAACAACCTCCTGGAGTCGCTTGAAGGCGGTAAACCTTTTTGGCGCCAACGGCACGTCATCAGCTTGTGACGTGTCAAAAGGCGTGATCTGCCGGGTGACAGCCCCCTGCCCTGTCTGCTGCATCAATTGGTTGCCAGTACAGACCCAGGCAGAAAAATCATCTGTTTGTAACAATTGTGCATAAGGGGCAAAAACACAGGAAGCGAGTCCTGAGTCGGGTTGTTGGTAAATCAAATATAGACGCTGTTCGGCCCGGGTCATGCCGACATACAACAAACGGCGGCGTTCAGACAGGTCTTCCCGGTAGCTGCTGATGCGACCCTCGGCACCGGTCTGCCAGTCAGTGACCGCCTGCCAGCGGGAATCGTCTGTTTGTGGTTCGGACCGGTGATAGTGACAAACCGGCCAGAGAACAGGTGGCTTGTCTGTGTTTGGTGGCGTGCTCTTGCAATCCTCCAGGTTTGGCATAAACACCACCGGGAATTGCAAGCCCTTGGACTTGTGCAATGTCATGATACTGATCCCCGGCTTGTCGCTTTCCAGACGGCGCTTGGCGGCTTCATGGTTATCGCTTTGTACAGCCTGGATATTTTCCGCCAGCCATTGCAGCAGTTTTTCCCCGCTTCGCCCTTGAGTTTCTTCCTCGGCCAGTAATTCCAGCAGATGGTTAAAATCCGTGACCCGGCGCTCTCCGTCTATCCGCTTCAACCATGGCACAAACGCGTTTCCCCGTGGCAGTTGCCGGTGGTTCTGCACAGCATCGAGCACCGAGGTCAAACCCTGGCTGCGCCACAGGCTGTCCAGTGACAGCAGATACGCATGCCATGACTGCAAGGTTTCAGTGTCACGCAACAGTTCATCCATAGAAAAATCACAAAACGAGGAAAGCAAAACGGCACGGATATTTTCTTCCGTGGGGCGCAAAATGGCCCGCATAAGATAAAAAACATCCTGGGCCATTTGGGTCTCAAAAACCTTTTGCTCACTCCACAAGGTGGCGGGGAAACCAGCCTGAAGCAAACGTTCGTACCACTGCAGGCACAGGTCGTTTTTGGGAAGTAAAATGGCGATGCTTTGGGGGCCAAGAACATGGTCTTGGCTGCCACTTTCCGCATCCGATTGATCGGCCAGGGCCAGCAAGCGGCGAATCTCATCAATCACCCATGTTTCCGGGGGTATCGCGGGCACTTGAAGGTCGCTGTTTTCAGTACTACTGGATGCGTCGGGCTTTTGATGAAGCAAAACAACAGGCTGGCTGAGAAGCGGATCCGGCAATGGCTGTGGCGTCTGATGGGCATCCGGCGCACAAGAAGCCTGATAGCCGATATGCGGCAGAACAAACGGCGGGGCGGTTTCTTCGCTGTTCTGATTAAGCGGCAAGTCCGCAGAAAAGCACGCATTAACAAAATCGATAAGCATCGGGGTTGAACGCCAATTGGTGGTCAAGGCCAGAATGCGTGGTGTTTTGCCCTGTTCTGAAGCCGATTGATGATTTTCGCCCTGCCATTGGCGCATACGGTTTTTGGCTTCTTCGTAGACAAACACATCGGCGCCGCGAAAGCCGTAAATGGCCTGCTTCGGATCGCCAACCATCACCAGATTCAACTGGTCTGACGGCACGTCATCGGCCAAGTAGCAACTGGAAAAAATTTCAAACTGCTGTTGATCGGTGTCCTGAAATTCGTCCAGGAAGGCCACCGGCCATTGCTGTGTGATTTTTTGCCGCAATTTCCGGGCCGAGTGACTACCGGTTGCGGTGACAGCCTGGTGAACCAGTGCGATTTGATCCTGATAGCGATAATGCCCGTGGGTTTTCAGTCGCTGCCGGAATTGCTCGGAGGCATAGGTCCAGGCGTTATAGCGAAAGGCCTGAACAAACAAGAGCATGCCCTGATAAAGGGCGCCAAACCCGGTAAAAAAATCGTCGTCAGGATAGTCGCTGGCATCGTGCCCTTTCTTGTAAGGCAGTTTATCTTTTTCCAGGCCGTTAAAGTATTTGAGATACGTTCCGCCAAGGGCGCCTGAAGAAAAAAATGCTTCCATATCCCTGTGCATACTCTGCCACTTTGTTTTGGTCAGGCGACTGATGGGAGAATCTACCAGTTTCTGTATCAGATTCTCTTTGTCGGTCTGCCAGCGGCTTTCGAGGCTGTGAAAACGCTGAGCCAAGTCCTTGCTGTCCGGCGCTTTGGGGACATTAATATCGCTAAACCCACCCTTGTTTTGTTTGCCGCTAACCAGTTTCTGCAACCCTTTATCGGAAGCTGTTTTGCCCACATGCCTGATCCGAATACCCGCCTGGTGGACAAATCGCAGCAAACTCGGATCAATCTCGGCTTCTTGCAAACGCCAGTAATCGGCCAGAATATTTTGCAATTGCTCGCCGTTGTCCTCGTCCAGTTCCGCTAACGCGGGTGAGCCGCAAAGATGGTTGTAATCCTCCAGGATGCGCTGGCAAAAACCATTGATGGTGAAAATCGCGGCCTGATCGAAGCTGACCAGGCACCACTTGAGCCAATCGCGGTGATGCTCACTGTGAAAACGGCTGATGATGGCATGGAGGGTGGGATCCATGTCCTGGGCCGGGTTCGCCGAATGCATGGCGGCATGGGCGGTGCGAAGCAGTTCGCGCAAACGCACGCGCAATTCATCCGTAGCGGCATTGGTGAATGTCAGCAACAGAATTTGCGACGGTAATAGTTGCTTTTCCAGCAGTAAACGCAGGTACAAATGTACCAGGGTGTAGGTTTTTCCAGTCCCTGCATTGGCTTCAATCAGCACCGGTCCGGTGGCAGGAATATCCAGAATGTGTGTTTGGGGCGGGTTGTGAAGATCAGGTGCATTCATTACCTGGCTGTTCCCTTTGCTAAGTCGTTGACAATATTCTGTTCAGCCTCAGGCCATGAACTCGCCGCTATGCACTCGTTCAGGGGCTGGAAGAAAATATCATGAAGGGCTGACAATTGCGCCGAATCAACGGCCTGGTAATTGTCCATAAAATGGCGCAGATGCCAGTGATAGCCTTTTTCGGCTTCCTGATGAATGGCGTTCAGGTAATGCGTCTTATCGAGAATGTTAAGGCCGCTTTTATTCACACGGAGGCACAGCCGGGGCAGCACAAACCATGGGGACTGGTTGCCCTGCGCAAACTGCTCCAGCATTTTTTGTTGAACACAATCGGGCCGGGAAATTGCCGCAAAGCGAAAACACTGGCCGGAAGAAACCAGCCAGGATTCGCTCCCGGGAGAAAAAAACACATGGCCAAGCCAGTGGCTTATCACCGCTTTGGGCGTCACACCTTTTTGCCCGGCTTCAGGCACGACACTGACCAGCGTCCCGTCAGCCGTTATGCTGAGTTCTCCGGTGACTTGTCTCACCACACCTGGTTGATTATCATCGGCACGCCATTCAAAGGCTTGCGGTCGCAGGCGCAACTGCGAGCGAATGGCCAGCATGTCAGCCATGGAGCTGGCAAATGTGGAGGCTGCCAGTTGTCCGGTGGGTGTGTCGGGCAACAGGCCGTCCAGGTGCAGTAATTTTTGAATGTCCTGCGCCTGGGTCAGGGGAAAATCCATCACCAGTTTTTCAGCCCGGTATTTGTTTAATCCCTGCAAATCCCAGTTTTCTGTATCCGGCAGCGTGTCATCGGCAATTCCCAGCCTGACCGGCAAACAATGCCGGAGAAAGTATTTAACAGGATCAGCAAAAAAAGCCGCCAGCTCTTCGAGCGAGATCAAAGAGATTTCCTGCAGCGGGAGGCGTGCTGAAATGGCCGTCGATGCGGGTGACGGATCAACACGGTGACATATTTGCCTGGCTTGCTCGCAGGCGGAACCCTGATAGCTGAACAAATCTGGTGTCTTGTTGTTCTCTGCCTGTCTGAAATAATCAGGGTGAAAACCATGCATCTTGTGCTTGATGATTGTGAAGGGCTTTTCAGCGTTTTTTTGGGTTTTTTCCTGCAGGTATTCCAGCAAGGTTTCCAGCAGATTGGATGGGGCCAGTTCCATGTTATCGGCGGGGCTAAAGCCCTGATAGGAAAAAGCCACTCGATCCAGTGGCTCGGCCAATAGCTCAAGCAACAGATCTTTATCATTCAGACGCCGGTTTTTGTCCAATGGCGCCGGTTGTATGCGGGTGATGTCCATATCAGAAAATGGTTCATTTCTGGGGAATTCGCCGGCATTCATGCCCATCACAAAAACCATTTTTGCCGGGCCCAGGCAGGCGTTATCCCAACTCTGAAAACGCACGCCAATTTCCCCAACCGAATGGTACTCGCCTTTATCCAAGGCTTTTTCCACCAGTGTTAATACGGTTTCCGGGAAAAGCTGTGGCTGGGTTTTTTGCGTTTCTGTGAGCAGCGTTTTATGCAATTCAGCCTGGATTTTTTCCAGCCCCCGAACATCGCAATCAGCCATAAAATCACGAATCAGGCCCTGCAATCCCTGTAGCCACTCGGTTGACGACAACCCTGTATTCTTTTGGCCTTGCCACCATTGGTGAGCCTGTTGCAAACGGACAAGAAAATCAAAAAAGCCCGCAAAAACCGCTTCGTCACCTTCCAGAGCGCCATAGGTTTCCAGAACATCCAGAGAAATATCATGCTCGCCTAGCAGTAATCCCGCCACCCACCGGTCACAACCAAAAGCCCAGGTGTTGGTTTGGCTTGGATAAAAGCCCAGTTGACGTCGGTGCGCAGCATCCTGTCCCCAGCAAACCCCCGATTGCTGAATCCACGTTTCCAATCGGGGCAGATCAGACAACTCAATGCCAAAACGGGCGCGTAACGGCTCATGCAGCAATAAATCAATTACATCAGGCGCGCTCAGGCGGCCATCCAGTGCGTTTAACAGCGCCAGCAAGGCAGCTGGCGCTGGCGCGTCCTTGATATGCATGCGGTCAATATGCCAGGGAATCCGGATCGATAGCGTGCTTGGAGGGGTAGCAGAAGCAGGGTCGTGATATTCCCTTGCCATGGCTTGGCCAAAAACGCCTTCAATCCACTGGCTATAATCGTTGATATCCGGCGCCAACACCAGAATTTTAGCTGGTTTCAGCCCCTGGTTTTCAATGGCATCGAGGATATCATCCCGCGCCACTTCCAGTTCACGACGGCGACTGTGACAAGCATGTATGCGTATGGAGGCATCCACCGGATGCGGTTTGGGGCTGGGCTGGTTGCTTAAAAGATCGTGGCGCAGGCTGGTCAGCAAGGTATCGTTCGCCTGGAGGCTTGCACTGGTGTTTTGTGGCACGTTTTCAATAACAGTGTGCCGGAAACCATCCATGCCCTCCAGTTCCAGCAAGGCACTTAACAGGCCGGCTTTTTGCCGTCCTAGCTGCTCAAGCAAAGGTGAAAGGTTATCGCCATCGTAATACTCAAACAGCGCAGGATTGTTCAGTTTTTCATAAAGTTGTTGCTGTTTGTCTTTGATATCAAACCAGAAATTGTCTGGTGACGGGTTGGTGATATAAATGGAGACCGGGCGAAATCGAGCCAACACCAGTGCCGCCTGTAATTGCACGGGCGATAACTGCCGGGGGTTAAAGATGCGAATACTTGCCGGTAGCTGCTGTTCAAGCTGGCGAGCATGGGCAGTACCGGGCTGGATCTTGTCGAGCAAGACATGCGGATGCTGTTGGCCAAACTGGTTGGCCACGGCATGCCAAAGTTCGGCCACTGGGTCACCAGTCTGCTTGCGCTGCGCCCAGTGTTGCATGAGTTTTGGACGATAATGCAAATAACGATCCATCACCCGGGCAAATTCCTCCGCCTGCATCAGCGCCGACAAGTCCAGAGGCGATTCCTTCTCGTACAGGCATGCGGCCACGCGCCAGCGCAATACGCGGGCATCAAACTGGGGGGTGGCCGGAATATCCACGCCAGCCTCCTCCAACGTACGCCAGATGAGCGAGCCAGGTTGCAAGAAGTCAAAGCCAGCGCAAATGCCCAACTCACGAGCCAACGACTGTTGCAACCACGACTTACTGGCATGATTCTCCACTACCAGCCAATGCCGATCCAGAGGCGTGCTTTCGGTGTCGCGGATATCACTGACCAGCTGTTGGCCAAGCTGTTTTTCATCGGAGGCGGTTAGCAAGTGCAGCATAGAGAGATCCTGAGTTTACTAAAAGGCGCCATTAAATGCGCTTTAGCCAGCAATGATAACTATTGCTGTCTCAAAATGTGAGACGCGGCGTTATTTAGTTGTGATTTTTTGCCCGGAAAAGCAAAAAGACAAGCAGCAGGTCCAACAGTGCAAATGGCAGCAGGTACAAAGCCCCGGCATTAAACGCCCAGAGCAGCCAGAGCCCAGTGGCCGCCAGGGACAGCATCAGCCATTTATCACAATAACGTTTGTGCTGTCCCTGGCATTTCAGCAATGCCAGTGCCCACGGCCACATCAGGAGGATATTCGGGTTTTTGGCGGCAATATAATGGTTGGTCAATAACCATAAACCCAGTAAAACCCAGCCTGTCAGCGTTTGCACAATCAGCCAGATTTTTATGCCCCAGAATCGGCTGCGTGGCCATAGCATGGCCAGTAAAAACAGCAGTGAGATGCCTGCAAGGGGGCCGTGAGTGGCCCAGAAACTCACTGTTGCTGGCCGTCCCTGGAAGACCTGCTGGCTGTTTTCAACCGGGCGCAACGCGACGGGTAGTTGCTCCAGGGTGTTTTTGAGTCGCAAGGGGAAGACAGCGTTTTCCCAGCGATTGCGCTTTTCCCATGCGGGCTGTCCATAGGCCAAGGACAAGGCCAGATTGAGCCAGCCCTGATTGTCTACTGGCAATGTCAGCTCGGCCCAGCTTGGCCCTGGCTGGCGAGAAAGCCAGGGTTGCAATGGCCGGGACACCGCCTGATTAATCAGGTCCCGAATGCGCGAAGTGCAATTGGCCTGAAAATAATCATAGTCGTAGTAGCGGTTGGCGTCTGTATCCTGTTGCTGCAAGGCCTGCAAGAGCTGCCAGGATTTTTCAGCGGGAATGTCCAGAGGTTGTAACCAAATGTCACGGCCTTCGGCGGCAAAGCGATTCAGCTCCCTGGCAGCCGGCTCATGATCCAGGAAATAGCGCATACGGCCTGTGAGGAAATTGCTGAAAAAGTCCTCATCAGCAAAGTCAAAATAGCCATAACTGTAGATAATGCCTTCTTGCCCAGGCTGCTGCACCAATAATTCCGTGTGCCCCCAGGCGGACCAATAAGCCTTTCCCGGGCCAATGGTCACCAGAAAAAAGCGCGGGGAATCAGTTTCCGAGGCTGGTGTATTTTCCGACGGGGTTGCCCATACCGTCGTGACTATGACCATGGCCAGACCAAAAAACAGCAGTAAAAATCCAGGATATGTTTTTTTATCGTGGGTGTGTTGAGACAAAAACAGGACGGGCATCAGGCGGCAGGCAAGTCCAACTCCACGGTTTGTAAACGCCGATTATCCGTTTTGGCAATATGAAAATGATAATCGCCAACACGAACCTTTTCGCCGGTTTCTGGCAAACGGCCAAGCTCGGAAATAATGAGTCCACCAATGGTGTCCACTTCATCATCGCTAAAGTTACTGTTGAAGCGGGCGTTAAAATCTTCGATGGTGGTTAAGGCGTTGATACGGAATTGCCCCGGTTTGACTTCAAGAATAAAGGGGTCCTCCTCTTCATCATATTCGTCATCGATATCGCCAACAATTTCTTCCAGCAAATCTTCAATGGTCACCAGACCGGCCACCCCACCATACTCATCCAGCACAATGGCCATGTGATTCCGGTTTGTGCGAAACTCTTTCAACAGCACATTCACCCGTTTGGATTCAGGGATAAAAACCGCAGGCCGGATATATTGATTAATATCAAAAGCATTCTGGGGGCTGATAAAATGCTTGAGCAAATCCTTGGCCAGCAAAATGCCTTCAATCTCGTCCTTGTCTTCGCCGGTGACAGGAAAGCGGGAGTGGCCTGAATCCACGATGATATGTAGAATTTCATCCAGACTGGCCTGCTGGGGTATCGCCACCATTTGTGCCCGTGGAATCATGACCTGACGTACTTGCAGTTCGCTGACCTTGAGCGCCCCTTCTATCATACCCAACACGTCGGCATCCAGCAGCCCGTTGGCCCGCGCTTCGCGCAGAATGTCGAGGAGTTCCTGCCGGTTTTTCGGCTCGCCGGAAATCACCTGTCCCAGTTTCTCCCACCACGATCGGGAGTCATCTTCCATTTGTTGTTTGTCTTTTTCCATCAGTCTCTAGGCTGAAAAGAAGCAGTTTACCGTGACTGGGGATTGATGTCCACGCTAGTATTCTTCCAGATCTTCCAAACTTTCGGAAGCGCGTGCCGAAAGGTTTTCAGGGTGCTGCAAAAACGCATTTAGCTCTTTGATTTCCGGCAAAAAGCGGCTGAAAGCCACGGTGGACATGCCCAACAGTTGCCAGCCGGTGGCGGTAAATCGCAATAAGACCAGATAGATCAACAAAGCTGCCCAGTCAACGCCGCCTTTGTGCTGGTTCCAGCCAAATCCAAAGACCAGCAGGATAATGGCCATAACCAATAACACGGTTTTTATCCAGGTCACATGAATCTCCACCAGGCGTCGCTGGTATTTTAGGCGCGATAGTGGCAGGTATTCACTTTCCAGCAGGATTTTTTTAGCTGATTCGTTGACGGCAGCCGTACCATTCTCTGGATGCCTGTTTCGCAACGCTGCTTTCAGGCTTTCCTGGCTGTGTTGAAAGACTTGCTGTAACTTGTTGGATGTTTCAGCAGCCAGGATGTTAACGCGATACAAAGCCGCCGCATAGAGGATAAACAGCGGCAACAGCATGAGTGTCAAGTCAAAGTTCAGATAAAAAAGCCCAAAACTCCCGACAATGGCGGTTAGTGCAGGAATGAAAGCCCGTGTCAATCGTCTGCATACCTGTCCGGCCAAATGGGTGTTCAAACGCAGGATACGCAGCAGCTCACGTGATACCTGATCATTACGGGGCTGTAGAGTGAAGGTGCGCCAATATGCCTGCAGCACATCCTGAAAAAGGCGGCCTTGGAATCGCAAGGCGGACTCAACGCCGACGCGAAAGGACAAGTAAAAGGCCACTGCCGACAATAAACCGGCCACAGATAACAAGCCTAACCAGACCCATAAAGGTTGCTGAAACAATGGCGCAAACAACCGATATCGCTCGGGCACGGCACCTTGTTCATGGGCAAACCCCAGCACTACGCCGGTCATCCAGATAAACCCCAGTACTGTTGCGGCTCCCATTAAAGCTTGTACGAACCAGAAAGCCCACTTTTCCTGTTGGTAATAGGTGCCCATCAACCAGCGAAATAATGTACTGTAATTACGCCACTGGTTACGAATTTTTTGCATGTTGGGACTCACGCGCTGTAGCGAGTGTCCTGCCTGGAGTCGCAATTATCGGTATCCCGCCATTGGTGCCATTGCAACAGGTCCACAAATGACTGGTTGGCTGCCTGGAAACGCTGTGTGTCTTCACTGTCAAGTCCCAGGCGTTTAAAGCGCTGGTCAAACAGCCGGGTTGCAAATTCATACAACGCACTGTCAATGCGGTTTCGCTGGCGGATAATCTCCAGCGTTTCCGCCGGTATCGTGCGCTTGTCTGTTTTGACCCGGGATTCGTTCAGGCGTTTGTAGAAAATATCCGGCCAGCCCAGGGTTCTTTGCGCCATAATCAGAAAATCGTCAAAGCGCTCGGTTAACCCAAACAGGGAAAAACGGTGTTCAAGCTGATGCGTGACAGCGTCAATCAAGGCTTTTTCCGATTGCTGACAGCGGTGGTGCAAGCCATGTTTGAGTAACCCCAGAATCCGGTAAGACTGGCCGTTTTCGACTTCGTCAATCTCCGGATGCTGAACAAACTCTGCCAGGGTCAAATCCTTGGCAATAGGATATTTCGGGTGGTTGGGACTGCTGCGCAGATAATCGTAATATGAGACCACGCGCGACACAGGCTCCCGCAGCATGGTGAACTGTACCAGTTTGGGCCGGTCCAGCAACTGATAGACCACATCATTTAATTCGTAATGCCCCAAATAGGCCCGATAAGCCCGTTTGTTCTTGAAGGCTCCGGCCACATGTTCATCCAGCGCTGGCGCGTTGACTTGCTGGACGAAATCGATGCGATAGTTTTTTGCAGTCAGATAATCCAGCGTGGTGCCGCCGGTTTTGGGGATATGAAAAAAAATGACATGGAAACCCGCCAGCCCGGGCAAGGGTTTCTTTTGACTGCGGCGCACCATCACGCGCCAGGGCAAAAGTCGCTCGTCAATGAGCGCATTGTTTTGCTGATTGCGTTCTTCCACCGGCAAGCGATACCAGCGGTCAAGACGATCTTTGTCGAGGGTGAATTGCTGTTTCAAGAGAATTCTCCGTATATGACTGCGTAGCCAGACCTGTTTTCCCAAAACGCCATTGGCCGCCTGCCCAACCGTTGACTCAAGTAACTGGTAAGCGGCTTTTTTCATATGTCACATTCCATATTTCGGGAACAGATAACCGGCTTTTCTTTGCTCTGGGGTGGCTGCCGCAAAGGCAGTTGCGGCGCTTTTTTCTGTCTGGGTTTGATATCGGACTGAAGGCGTTTTTTTCTGCGTTTCTGGATGAGCTTCCGGTAGTGCTCGCTATATGGCACGGATTCCTGATCCCGCCATTCAGTTTTAACAGGCTGGTTATTCAGCATCAAGGGATAGGCAGGCTTATCTGCCGGCTCATGTGACAAACGCACCGCATCAACGGCCATAACAGCCCGTATCGGCGTACCTTGCGGCGTTATCCGGGTCCACACCCCATGCGCAATGCCGATGTGGTCAATCTGGTCCAGACCCGACTCGCCCAGTACCTGGGCAAAAAGCTGGTTTAGGGCAATAGCGATGTGGTTTTCTTTTTTTATCCGCACAGGCAAACGATAACTGGCCAGTGTGCCTTGTTTCAGTTTCTTGTCCAGCCACAGCGGGCCATGCCGTCTACCTGTGGCGTTATAGGCCCAGGAGCGTATCATATCCTTGGCGCTGTTTTCCCGCTCTCCCCAGTGCACAAGCAGCAAGGGGCCCAAATCGCCACTTTTGAGATAACTGAAAACGCGTACATAACCGCCTGCGCCCTGTTTACTGAAACGCTTTGGCGTCAAAAAATAATCCAGATTATGGGGCTGGCCTGCCTTCCATGTAACCAGTTGAAAACTCTCTTGGTATTCGTCGAAATTCCAGGCGCCATAGCCTGCGGTTTGTTGCAGGAGATTTTTGCCAGCCATGCTCCGGTTGATAAACATGGGGCTCTGATCACGCTGGTAGCGCCAGCTGGTGTGCCAACCAGCCATCCCTTGTGTAAATCCGCCATTCAATAATTCAGTATTGGCCGGCAAACGGGACTCAGGGACCAGATGGCGGGGATCCATCTCTGGCGTGTAATGCGGGAAATGTTTAGGAAATTCTTTTGTCACCGGGCGGCCAATTTTACGCCCCACCAGTCGTACATGCTCCCCGTCAACATGCACTTCCAGATAAAATCCACGCTTGTCGTAACGGCCCGGGTCGGCAAATTCGGGATATTCCTCCCCAAATGGGCGCTGAAAAACCGGCGTGGGCACCACCACAAACTTGGTTCCTTTGTATTCTTTGCTGGCTTTAATTGAGGATTTGATGCCGGAATGCACATGGCCGGAAAAAACATAACGGACATTGCCATAGCGTGTCACCAGGTCAAGCATTTGCTGCCGGAATTTGGCGGGCGTATAGGTGTAGTACTCCATTTGCGACAGGCCCACTGGCAGCAAATGGTAATGCATAAACAGCATGACAGGCTGGTCGCGATGGGTTTTGAGTTCGTGTTCCAGCCATTGCAACAACCGCGCCTTGTCTGCCTGATCGGGATATTTGGGTTGCGAGGCAATAACAATAAAGTGCCAGCGGCCATAATCGAAGGAATAATTCAGTCGCTGATAACCGGACAGTTGTTGTTGAACCTGCAAAAACTGGGAGTCGGTTTTCTTGCCGTCATGGTTACCATGAACCAGCACGGAAGGCACAGTCAGCTCGCGAACGATACGCACAAAGTTGGCAAAGGCATCGGGCAATGCCGCCCAGACAAGATCCCCATTCCAGACCACAAACGCCGATCGCTGAGCGCCTTTGCGGGCATTGGTCTCATCCACAAATTGCTGAAGTAGCTCGTTGAGAATGCGCAGGCCCCTGTTGTGAGCGACCTGCTCACCCATTTGCGGGTCTGAGTTAATCAGGAATAAAAACCTGTCCGACTTTCCGGTTGGCGGCGCGGCGTCAGGCGCGGCCAAAACGGAAACCGGCAACATCCATGACAAACAAAGCCAGAGCCAGAATGAGTGGATATTTTTGCTTGCACGATACTGTTTTATCAAAGCTATAAATACTCTAGAGATGTACAGGTTCTACAGAAAGCACCGCGTTTTCATGGACCTTGCCACGAATTTGATAACCCTGTTCAAGCAGATGTTGACGCACCCAGGCAGATTCCAGTACCGTATTTTTTTCCAGCACCTCCAAAACAAGAATGGGACGGCAGCGCGCAATGGTTTTTATCGCCCCTTGCAAGGCAGGCAATTCCTGGCCTTCCACATCCAGTTGAATCACTGAAACCTGGCGGTTTTCGGGGATGACATCGTCGATGCACAAAATATTCACTGGCACGGTGTTTTGCCGGTTTCCCACGGCGATTCGGCTGCCTCCGCCCAGGGCCGCGCCCTGTTTATCTGTGGTCACCATGGCCAAAACACCTTTTTTACTGCCCAAACCGGCATGATGCAAATGCACATTGTCCAGTTTATTCAGGTTAACTGTCCCTTGCGCACACAGGTAGTTTTCCTTCACCGGCTCAAACGCCCACAGCAGGGCCTGCGGGCCTAAGCCGCTGGCGATGCCGGGAATAAAATCACCAAAATAGGTGCCTGCGTGAACAACATCGCCTGTGCCGCAATGTTGGCGGATAAAGCGGATGGTTCTGGGCTCATGCACCATGCCATTCAGAATGCGCCGCGCTGCGGGCCGGTGAGCCGAGGATTTGGGGACACAGTAATGCCCATAGCGGTTTTGTGCCGATAGCCATTCTGGCATTTCTGCGGGCAAAGCATCGGCAGTGGTTTGTTCTGACCGTCGCTGATGGCCAGGCTGTTTTTTTTTCGGCGCTCTGGCAGAAAAAAAGTTCTTGATGTGTTTAAACATAAATGTACTCAATGGGAAAAGTCAAATGACACAGCGCGCCTGACAAAGGCCGGATTTTAGCACAATCACCACTCCGGACCGTGGCCAATAGCGGCTAAGTCTCACGGTTTGCGTGCTAAAATGGCAAGGTTTGTTATCACTTTCGCCTGAGGGTATTTCATGTTTTTGCGCACTGTTATCATCACCATGCTGGCACTTTTTTCCTTTATGGCTTGCCAGAATTCCACTTATCCCAACAGGGACTCCAATCCAGCAAAAAGCGGTCACCCAAACAATAACAAAACCACCCAAACAGCATTGAAATCCTTGCCGCGGGTGAAAGACATTTACGCGGAATTTACCCTGGATGCAGACACTTCGGGTTACTCGCAAAATCAGAAGAAAATGATTGCCCTGCTGATCGATGCTGCCGCCATCATGGATGATTTATTCTGGAAACAGGCCTGGGGCGATAAAGAAAGCCTGCTGGCCGAGATTAGCCAGTATGACAACGCCAACCTGGCAAGGCTGGTGGAAATCAATTATGGCCCATGGGACCGGCTCAATGGAGACAAGCCCTTTCTGCCCCAATACGGCCAAAAACCCCCTGGCGCCCGCTTTTACCCTGAAGACATGAGCAAAGAAGAATTCAAGCGTGCTCAATTGCCTGAAAAAACCAGCCTGTATACCCTGCTCCGGCGCAATGCCCGGGGACAACTGGTGACCGTGCCTTATCACCAGGCCTATGCTACGCAACTGGAACAGGCAGCCAAATTGCTTCGCCAGGCCGCAGATTTGGCACAAAACCCGAGTTTTGCCAGGTATCTGCGCATGCGCGCCGCCGCACTCCTGTCTGATGACTTTCGTGACAGTGACAGGCAATGGCTGGACACCAAGGATAATCCCATTGACATTGTCATCGGCCCCATTGAAACCTATGAAGACCAACTGTTTGGCTACAAGGCGGCCTATGAGGCCTATGTATTGCTCAAAGACAAGGAATGGAGTCGAAAACTGGCGCGTTTTTCCGCCTTGTTGCCTGACCTGCAAAAATCTCTCCCGGTCGCGCCCCGATATAAAGCCGAAAAACCTGGCACTGATTCAGACCTGAATGCTTACGATGTGGTGTACTACGCCGGTCACAGCAATGCCGGTTCCAAAACCATAGCCATCAATTTGCCCAACGATGAACAGGTGCAACTGGAAAAAGGGACCCGGCGGCTGCAATTGAAAAATGCCATGCGCGCCAAGTTTGACAAAATTTTACAGCCCATTGCCGATATTGTGATTGCCCCGGATCAACGCAAGCATGTAACCTTTGATGCTTTTTTTGCCAACACCATGTTTCACGAAGTGGCCCATGGCTTGGGAATAAAAAACACCATTAACGGTCAAGGCACAGTGCGCCAGTCCCTGAAAGAACTGGCTTCGGCCACAGAAGAAGGTAAGGCCGATATTCTCGGTTTGTACATGGTGGAAAAGCTTTTGGAAAAAGGAGAAATCACCGATGGCGAACTGATGGATTACTACACCACTTTCCTGGCGGGCATTTTTCGCTCCATTCGTTTTGGCTCCAGTTCCGCCCACGGCGTGGCCAACCGGCTAAGATTCAACTATTTTGCCAAACACGGCGCCTTTACTTTTGATCCGGAAACCAAAACCTACCGCGTTAACCCGGAAGCCATGCATCGGGCCATCGCGGGCTTAAGTCAAAAAATACTGACCTTGCAAGGCGATGGCGACTATGCGGCGACAAAACAATGGTTCGAAGAAAAGGGACAGATATCCCCCGCCCTGCAGGAAGCTCTTAATCGCATTCAGGCCGCCAAAATCCCGGTGGATATTGTTTTCCGCCAGGGAAAGGACGTGCTGAGACTAAACAGCGAGACCGCACCGGCTGTCTCTTCATCAACGAATCATCAGGAATAAGTTTATGGATACAGCCAATTCTACCAAATCGGTCCTTTTTGCCCTGGGCGCCAACGCGTCCATTGCTGTGGCAAAGTTTGTTGCCGCCAAAGTCACCGGTTCCAGCGCCATGTTTGCCGAAGCCATTCATTCATTGGCTGATACCGCCAATCAGGGCCTGTTATTGTACGGCCTGAATAAATCCAAGCGGCAGCCAGATCAGAAATACCCACTGGGCTATGGCAATGAAATTTATTTCTGGTCGTTCATTGTCGCCATTTTTTTGTTCACCATGGGCGGCATATTTTCGCTCTATGAAGGCTGGCATAAATTGCAACATCCGCAACAACTGGAAACACCTTGGGTGGCCATTGGCGTGCTGGTTTTTGCGATTGTGGCCGAAGGTATCTCCCTGTGGGGTGCGGTGCGGGAAATTAACAAAGTGCGGCGTGGCCGCAGTTTTTGGCGGTGGTTCCGGGAATCGCGTCAAAGTGCATTACTGGTGGTGTTCGGGGAAGATCTGGCGGCACTTTTCGGGCTTGTTCTTGCTCTGAGCTTTATCTTCCTGGCCATGGTCACAGGAAACCCGGTTTATGACGCCATTGGCACCCTGGCCATTGGCGCACTGCTGATTGTGATTGCTCTGGTGGTAGGTATTGAGGTGAAGTCGCTGCTAATTGGCGAAAGCATGGTGCCTCACCAGCGGCAGGCACTGGAAGATTTTCTCCGGCGCCGCCCGGAAATCAAGAAACTGTTTCATGTGATTACCCTGCAAATGGGCGACCAGGTGATGGTGGCAGTCAAGGCACAGATGCAGGATGAGTTCAAGGATGCCGTTTCACTGATTCAGGCCATTAACCAGGTTGAACGTGAAATGAAAACCACGTTCCCGGAAATCCGCTGGTCATTTTTTGAACCGGATATCACTGACTAACCATGATTCTAGCCCGGATGGCCCCAACCCAATTTTATTGAATTGCCTTCCGTCGCGCCACAGCACTGTTTTTTTATGACAAGATAGGGCTTCTCTTGCTGTTAATTTTAATTCTGGAGAACACGCCATGTCCATTCGCCATGCGCTCACCCGGGTATCAAAAAAACATTTCAGCATCGCATTTGCCCGCAAAATCTCATGGCATTGCCTATCCGGCCGGTTGGCAAAACTGGGCGGCGATTGGCGTTTCCCAACGCACTGACAATCAAACCCTGCGTCTGATTGTGGGCAACCCCATCGCCGTCTCCGCCGCCCGTCATGGTCAAACCAACCCGTGGTCAGATGGCGCTATTTTGGGAAAGGTGGTTTAGAAACAAGGCCCGCATGAAACCTGGCCTGCTGCTCGTGCACCGAAAAAGTTTGTGCATGCGGAATTTATGTTCAAGGACAGTCAACGCTTTGCCGATACGTATGGTTGGGGTTGGCCCCGCTGGGTTGGCCCTGAACAAACACCATTTGAGAAAGGCCAGCAAGTCTGCATCAGTTGCCATACGCCCGTTAAAAACCGGGATTGGGTTTTTACCGATCCGGCTTTTTTCCCCGAACAACACTAGGCATCATCAATGGAAATCGTTTGCAAGTAATTATCCAGGGAATAGCTTCCGGGGCGTTGTTGTGCAAGCCAGGCTGCCGCCTGCAAGGCGCCGTGGGCAAATAATTCCGGGCTATCGGCTGTATGGCAAATCTGTAGCCGCTCGCCTGGCCCGCGCCATTCCACCTCATGCACCCCCGCCACCTGACCCCGCCGGAAGCTTTCGAGAGCAACCGGTCCCAGCCGGAAAGCCAAGGGCGCTATCTGCTCCAGTGTGGCAGGATCTGGCTTCATGTTATCTTGCGTATGACCGGTTACCAAGGCTTCAGCCAGAGCCAGAGCCGTGCCTGAAGGCGCGTCTTTCTTGCCGGCCCGGTGCGTTTCTCGAATCCGTGCTTGCCAGCGGCCAGCATGAATTCGCGCCAGCCGGTTAAGAAAATCCTGCAGGAGCCATACCGTCAAGCTGAAATTCGGCGCCCATAGCACGGGGATCGTTTCAGCGGCTGTCTGCAACGCTTTTTTGCCCTCAGCAGACAAACCGGTGGTCCCGATGACCAGTGGCACCCTATGTTTTTGTAATTCAGCCAGCAGCGCCTCCAGCGCCTGGGGCGAGGAAAAATCCACGACCACATCCAGACGGAAGTCATCTGTCCCCTGGTTATCGCCGATACGGGAATAATAGACCCCGTTGATTCCGGTTGCGGTCTGCAGCACCGGATCATCCGGGGACACCCAGGCCGCGGCCAGCATCCATTGTGATTGCTTGTCAATGGCTTTCAGCAGCGCCTGGCCCATTCGCCCGCTGGCGCCACAAACCCCAATGCGAAGCGGCAGCGCGTCCCCGACCTGTCCAGATAGCGCGTTCACTTCGCTTTTACCTTATCGAAAAAGCCTTTTACCGTGTCCAGCCAGGAGCTGTTTTTGGGGCTGTGTTTTTGGGATTTTTTGCCCAGATTTTCGTCCAGTTGGCGAATCAGCGCTTTCTGTTCAGGGGTTAAATTAACCGGAGTTTCGATCACTACTTTGCATAACAGGTCTCCAGTGCGATGGCTGCGGACGGATTTGACGCCCTTGCCACGCAGACGGAATACCTTGCCGGTCTGCGTGCCTTCAGGCACTTTCAGATTCACCGGCTGCTCCAGGGTCGGAACTTTGATTTCTCCACCCAGGCAGGCCGTGGCAAACCGCAGTGGCACCTCACAATACAGGTCATCCCCGTGGCGCTGAAAAATGGGGTGTGGTTTGACCTGTACATCCACAAACAAGTCCCCGGCAGGCGCGCCCAGCGGACCGGCTTCGCCTTCTCCAGACAGGCGAATGCGATCGCCTGTATCGACCCCCGGAGGCACTTTGATAACCAGTTTTCTGGTTTCCTGGCGACGCCCTTGTCCCCCGCAGTGCTCGCAAGGGTTGATGTACATGCGACCACTGCCCTGACACCGCGGACATGTTTGTTGCACGGAAAACATGCCTTGCTGCAACCGCACCCGGCCATGACCGCCGCAGGTCTCGCACATTTGCATATTGCCATCGGCCGATCCGCTGCCTTCACAGTAGCTGCAGGGCACAAAAGTGGTGATGTGGACTTGCTTGCTGGTGCCATTCACGGCTTCTTCCAGCGTCAACCCAACCTGGATTTTAATATCGCGTCCGCGCTGTGGTTGACCGCGCGCGCCGCCACCAAATACATCGTTAAAAATATCGCCAAAAATATCACTGAAATCGCCATTGAAGCCGCCCTGAAAACCACTGCCGAAACCACCGCCATGCACACCGGCTTCGCCAAAGCGATCATATTGAGCGCGCTTGGTTTCATCGCTGAGTACGGAATAGGCTTTTTGGATTTCCTTGAATTTCTCGTGTTTTTCCCTGTCGTCTCCAACCCTGTCGGGATGGTATTTCATTGCCAGGCGCTTGTAGGCTTTTTTGATTTCAACCTGGGTGGCGTTCTCGCTCACCCCAAGGATTTGATAGTAATTCATGGTTGTTTATGACAGTTGACAGTTGTTCACATTTGATTCGGCACAAAACAACAAAGGGAATGGCGCCTAAACACCACTCCCTGTTGTCACAATTACATCACAATGGATGCGATTTTACTTTTTGTCGTCGACCTCTTCAAACTCGGCGTCAACCACGTCATCACCACCGGCGGCGTTGCCTGTGGGCTGCTCGCTTGCGCCAGCGCTTTGCTGCTGGGTGGCCGCTGCAATTTTTTGCAACACGCTTTCCAGCAGTTTTTGCAGTTTTTCCATCGCCGCCTCGATCACAGACTTGTCATTGCCCTTGTTGGCTTCCTCAACGTCCTTGATCGCCGCTTCAATGGCGTTTTTGTCGCCTTCTTCGATTTTATCTTTTTGCTCGTCCAGCGTTTTTCTGGCCGTGTGCGCCAAGGCATCCGCTGTGTTTCTGGCAGTCACCAGCTCATGAAACTTCTTGTCTTCCTCGGCATGGGCCTCGGCATCTTTAATCATGCGCTGAATTTCATCTTCCGTCAGGCCGGAACCCGCCTTGATTTCAATGCGCTGCTCCTTGCCGGTTTTCTTGTCCTTGGCAGACACATGCAGAATGCCGTTGGCATCGATGTCAAATTCCACTTCAATTTGTGGCACACCACGCGGCGCAGGTTCAATGCCGGTCAGGTCAAATCGACCCAGCGACTTGTTGGCGGAAGCCATTTCCCGCTCACCTTGAAGCACGTGCACCGTTACCGCTTGCTGGTTGTCTTCAGCGGTAGAAAAAATCTGTGACGCCTTGGTAGGAATCGTGGTGTTCTTTTCAATCAGTTTGGTCATCACCCCGCCCATGGTTTCAATACCCAATGACAGCGGTGTCACATCCAATAACAGAACGTCTTTAACATCACCGGACAATACACCGGCCTGAATGGCCGCGCCCATGGCCACCGCTTCATCGGGATTGACGTCTTTGCGAGGCTCTTTGCCAAAGAATTCACCCACTTCCTTCTGGACTTTGGGCATGCGGGTTTGACCACCCACCAGAATCACGTCATCCACATCGCTCTTGCTGAGTTTGGCGTCCTTAAGCGCAGTTTCCACCGGCTTCAAGGTTTTCTTGATGAGATCATCCACCAGTGACTCCAGCTTGGAGCGGGTAATCTTGATGTTCAGGTGTTTCGGTCCGCTGGCATCCGCTGTGATATAGGGCAGATTGATTTCTGTCTGCTCGGTGCTTGACAGTTCGATCTTGGCCTGTTCAGCCGCTTCTTTCAGGCGCTGCAACGCCAACGGATCATTGCGCAGATCGACACCGGAACTCTTCTTGAATTCATCGACAATGTAATCGATCAAGCGCTTGTCAAAGTCTTCGCCGCCCAGGAAGGTATCCCCTGAAGTGGACAGTACTTCAAACTGGCGTTCGCCGTCGATATCCGCCAGTTCGATCATGGAGATATCAAAAGTACCGCCGCCCAGGTCATAAACGGCCACGGTGTCATCACCTTTTTTGTCCACGCCATAGGCCAGTGAAGCCGCAGTGGGCTCGTTGATGATGCGTTTGACATTCAGCCCGGCAATACGGCCTGCATCCTTGGTGGCCTGACGCTGGGAGTCATTAAAGTAAGCCGGAACGGTAATCACCGCTTCAGTGACCGGATGACCCAGATAAGCCTCGGCGTCTTTTTTCAGCTTTTGCAGGATTTTGGCGGAAATTTCCTGGGGTGACATTTTTTTACCGCGAACTTCCACCCAGGCATCGCCATTGTCCGCCGGGACAATTTTATATGGCACCAGATCAATATCCTTCTTGACCACCGGATCGTCAAACTTGCGGCCAATCAGGCGCTTAATGGCAAAAATGGTGTTTTCCGGGTTGGTAACAGCCTGCCGTTTGGCTGGCTTGCCCACCAACACTTCTCCTTCGTCGGTAAAGGCCACGACAGAAGGCGTGGTGCGATCGCCTTCGGCATTTTCAATAACCTTGACATTTTTTCCGTCCATGACGGAAACCACAGAGTTGGTTGTTCCTAAATCGATTCCGATAATATTAGACATGGTTGACCTCTTGGTTGTTTATTCGTTGTTGAGTTGTTCGGTTTGGTTTTGCTTGTCTTGAATATGGGGCGGGGGTTTGTCTTTTCAAGCCACCCCATAAATTTTCTGTATATTTATTTCGCCACCACCACCATGGCCGGCCGCACGACACGGCCATTGAGCTTATAGCCTTTCTGGAAGACATCCAGCACCGTGTTGGGCTGGGCATCGGTATTTTCCACAGCGGAAACCGCCTCATGCTGCTCCGGGTCGAATTTTTCACCCAAAGGATCAATGACTTCCAGACCGTGATTTTGCAAAATCTTGTGGAGAATTTTCTGCGTCAGTTCCGTGCCCTCCAGAACCTGGTCCACGGTTGTTGTTTCGCGGTCGACCTGCATGGCTTTCTCCATGCTGTCCACCACGGGCAACAGCTCTTTGGTGAACTTGTCCAGGGCATATTTCCGCAGGTTTTCCATTTCCCGCATATTGCGCTTGCGGATATTGTCCATTTCCGCATTCAGGCGAATAATTTCGTCGTCCTTGCGCTGGATTTCTTCCTGCAATTGCTCCACAGAAACCGCATCTGTGCCCTGCTCGGCAGCGTCCCTGGTTTCTGTTTCGGAGTTTTCCGGCGCATCAGGCCGCTTTTTATGCGCATGCTGAGATGCCCCATCACCGGGTTTGGCAGTGTCCGTTGTGTTTTGCCCGTGCGGGGCATTGTGTAGGTTATTGCGCTTGAGCTCTTGAGAGTCATGCGCGTCAGATGGTTTCTTCATGTTGTCTCTTTCTCCTGATTCAGCATAAAATGATGACTGCTAAATAAGGGCGACGCCTGGGTTTTCAAGTCCTATGCTTAAATCAATTTTTATTCGGAACTTCGCCCTCCTGAGCCAGGCGGAAATTGATCTGGAACCGGGCTTCACCGTTTTTACCGGAGAAACCGGTGCGGGCAAATCCATTCTTGTGGGTGCACTTTCACAAGTTCTGGGTGATCGCGCGGCGGTCAAAAACATCCGGCATGGTGCAGACATGGCCGAAATCGTGGCGGCCTTTGACATCCGCCAGCACAACAGCGCCAGAAAATGGTTACAAGCCCAGGAGATCACCACAGAAGACAATGAATTGGTCATTCGCCGCGTGATTCGCAGGGATGGCAAATCCCGCCTGTGGATCAACCACACTCCCGCTACCGTTGCAGCCGTGCGCGAACTGGCCCGGCAGTTGGTGCAAATTCATGGCCAGCATGACCACATGCGATTGACGGACACCCGGGAGCAACGGCGCATTCTGGATGAATATGGCGACTACAACACGGTCTTGGCGGCCACGGCGACCGCAGCTGAACAGTGGAAGCACACCGAGGAACAATGGCGCAAACTGCAATCAGCCGGCGCATTGACCGAGGAACAGGCCCAGCTCTTGCGCTATCAGTTGGCCGAGCTGGATGAATTGGCCCTGGAGGCCGGAGAACTGGATGCCTTGCACCAAGAACATCAGCAATTAAGCCATGCCGTGGATTTAATTCAGACTGTCAACCAGACAATGGATGCCCTGGTTGAAGGCGATCACGCCATTGATGGCCACCTGACCCAAGTAATCGGCCGCCTGAATCAGGCCGTGGGAATGGACTTTTCCGCCATTAGCCAAACCCTTGAGGAAGCCGTTATCAATGTTGAGGAGGCAGCCGCCGACCTGCGGCGGATACAAGGCCAGCTGAAAACCGACCCCCAGCGTTTGCAGGATATCGAGCAGCGACTGGACCGCATTCACCATATGGCCAGAAAACACAAGGTGGCTGCGGAGTTATTGCCGCAGCATCATGCGGAGATCGCCGAAAAATTGCAACAGTATGCCCAACTGGATGAAAAACGCCAGGCGCTGCAGGAAGACCTGGAAAAACAACAAAAAGTCTATGCCCAAGTTGCGGCTGAATTAACCCGGGCACGAAAAAAAGCCGCTGAAAAGCTGGCCGCGGCCATTCAGGAAGAAGTTCGCAAACTGGGCCTACATGCCAGGGTGGCCATTCAGATAGAAGTGACAGAAGCGGATATTCCCCGGCCAGAAGGCCTCGATCGGGTTGAATTTTGTATCACTACCAACCCCGGGCAACCGCCAATGCCTTTGAAAGAAACCGCCTCTGGCGGCGAACTATCCCGAATCGCCCTGGCCATTGAAGTGCAGCGCCGTCACCGGGATGAAGCAGTGACTTTCGTTTTTGACGAAGTCGACAGTGGCGTGGGCGGCGCTGTGGCGGAAAAAATCGGCCAGTTATTGCGCGCACTGGCTGGCCAACATCAGGTATTGGCTGTGACGCATTTGCCCCAGGTGGCCGGTCAGGCGCATCACCACATTAAAATTGACAAAACCACGGATGGAGAACGCACCCACAGCCACTGGCGGACTCTGGATACAAATGCCCGCATACAGGAACTGGCGCGCATGACAGGGGGTGAAACCATTACTGAAGCCACCTTGGCCCAGGCCCGTGAGTTTCTGGCGGAAACACCCTGAGAATGTTTAAACAACAGGATCCCGACGACATGGCATTTGTCGACAACCCACCGTGTTCAGACCCGGTTCAGGAAAAAAAAGCTGAAATACCCTTGTGTTCCCCGCGACAGACTCCATATTGGGAGCTCACATTTTCAACCGCCTGACAAACAGGCAAAATAAACCACTTTTTTCAAAAGGACTAAGCCATGAAACTGAAAAATCTTGCCGCCAGCATCGTACTGGCATCATCTTTGTCTCTGCCGGTCATTGCCAATGATGATATTTCCTATAACTGGTTTGAACTGGCAGCCGGATACCAGGATGCGGACTTTGGCGGATTCACCAACCTCGGTCTGCAAGGCAGCTACGCGCTGTCCGATACCATTTATGTGGCAGGCGGTATTGGCCGGAGCACACACACTTCTTTGGATCCGATCAAAGCCACCGCATTTGGCGCCAACCTGGGTTACCACGCCCCGCTCACCGGCGCCACTGACTTTTATGCCGAGCTGGGTCTGGGATATATCAACCCAAAAGTGGGTGATGGCCAAACCACTTATGACGTGCAAGTCGGTACGCGCAGCATTTTTTCTGACAACATTGAGTTGATTACCAACCTGGGCTATCTGGATGGTTTTGACAGCGCTGTCGATAGCGCCTTTACCTTCGGCGTTTCCGGCCTGTACAAATTCAACCAGAGCCAGGGTGTTCGTGTGGGCCTGAGCCTCACCGAAGGCGACCTGGGTGGCGATATCGGTTTCCGCTACAATTTTTAAGTCCAGTTGCTTCAATAGCACACAAAAAGCCGCGTAACGCGGCTTTTTGTGTGGCTGAAGTCAGCAGGCAGCGCCTTTTCCTGATTCACTAACAATTAAGTAACGAAGCTGTCACCCCGGGGGCCATTGCATTTGCCGCCCGGCCAAAAAGTGCAAATGGATATGCGGCACCGTTTGCTGCCCATGCTGATTGCAGTTCATCACTAACCGATAGCCATCCTCAGCCACGCCAATCTGCCGGGCGTAATCCCGCGCTGCCAGGAATAACTTGCCGACCTGCTGGGCGTCTTCGTCCTGTAAGTCATTAACCGTTGGAATGTGCTTTTTGGGAATAAACAACACATGAACGGGCGCTTGGGGGTTAATGTCCTTAAACCCGAGCGTGTCTTCTGTTTCGTAGACGATTTCCGCCGGTATTTCGCGCCGAATGATTTTATCAAAAATGGTTTCTGTTTCTTCTGTCATAAGGAATTCACTTCCATTGGTGGTTTTTCATTGATATCTGTGCTGCATTGGTCTGGCCTTTCAGCACTGGCCACATGCCGGCTTATTCAACCGGTTCCCGGTGCCGAAATGCGTGAGCCAGCGTGTTGGCATCCGTGTATTCCAGTTCTCCACCCAAAGGCACGCCGTGGGCCAGTCGGGTGGTTTTGATACCGGCTTGCGTTGCCATTTGGGCCAGGTACCGGGCCGTGGTTTCTCCTTCAACCGTGGCATTGGTGGCAATAATCAGTTCACGGGTGTTTTCCCGAGACATAATGTCCACAAGCTGGGAAAAACCCAGCTCGGCAGGCCCCAGACCGTCCAAGGGCGAAAGGCGGCCATGCAAGACAAAATATTTGCCGTTAAAGCCTGTTGCCTGCTCAATTTGCATCATTTCCGCGGGTGTTTCCACCACACACAACAGGCTTTCATCCCGCTGGTTGTTGGCGCAAATCCGGCATAACTCGTTTTCAGTCAATGTGCGGCAGCGGCTGCACTGACGGATAGTTTCACAAGCCTGTTTCAAGACCTGCGCCAGTTGTTCTGCCCCCTCACGGTTTTTTTGCAGCAGGTAAAAAGTCATGCGCTGGGCCGTTTTCGGCCCCACACCTGGCAATATTTGCAAGGCGTTCATCAGTTTTCCAAGCGCACTCATCAGAATGGCAGTTTAAAACCCGCCGGAAGCCCCATGCCACCGGCCATACTGGCCATGTTTTCCTGTTGAAGTTGAGCAATTTTGTTACTGGCGTCGTTAAATGCGGCAATCAACAAATCCTCAAGCATTTCGTGATCATCGCCAATGGTGTCATGGTCAATGCTTATTTTTTTTGCCTGATGTTGACCGTTGAGGGTCACAGACACCAGGCCGCCACCGGCCTGACCGGTGACTTCAGCCTGGGCCAGTTGGGCTTGCGCTTGCTGCATTTTTTCCTGCATTTCCTGGGCTTGTTGCATTAATTTTGCGAGTGGTCCTTTCATTTTTAACCTCGTTTCCGATTAGGTTGAACGTCAATGATTTCAGCGTCGAATTGTTCTTTCAATGACTTTACCAAAGGGTCCTGCTGCACCGACTGGATAACAGGGTCCTTAACCCCCTGATCGCTTCTGGCAACGGTTGGTTTGGTATCTACCTCCAAAGGCGCTTGTTCCTGTGTTCCGGTATCGATACTGAACTGGATACGCCAATGCGAGCCATAAGCCTGCTGCAGGGCTTCAATGAGCGCATGGCGGGGACGATCGCGTAACATCACTTTATAATTTTCATCCACAGCCAGTTTCAAATGGGGTTCGTCCACCTGCTCAATGCGGCAGTGACGCGCCAGTTCACGGGCTGAGCCTTTCAGACCCAATGACTGAAAAATAGCGCCCCAGTTTTCTGTTGCCAGCACAGGGAGGTTGTCTCCTGCCCGCTGCTGGCCCGGGCGTGCAGATGTTGCGTCATTTTTTTGCCCAGGCGATGTTAAAGGCTGTCGGGTTGGTTCTTCGTTTTTTGTTGTGGCGCGGGAAGAAGACGCTGTTGTGGGCGGGCTGTGTAACCCGGAATGGGGCGATGGCTGCCTGTCCGGAGGCGCTGGTGTGGATGATGTCGGCACTCCTGGTACGCGCTGGGTACCATTCTGGTCACCGGCCGGCTGGGCAGCGGCATTCTGCTCCGGCAGTGTGAATCCAAACAACCGCAAAACGGTGGCCTCAAAGCCGGTTTTTGCATCCGGCGCCATGGTCAGCTCCTGGTGACCGATAATGCAAATCTGGTAGTAAAGCTGGGTGATTTCCGGTGACAACTGTTTACCAAACTCAACCACTACCGTGCGATCAAACAGGGCGTTCGGTGGTGCTTTAGCCAATATCTGTTGCAAGGAAATTTCATGCAGGAGCAAAGCCAGATCCTGTAACACCCGGCCGTAATCCGGCGACTGTTCAAACAGGCGCTGCATGACCTGCTCCAGTCGATCGCTGTCTTCAGCAATAATGGCGTCCAATAAATCGACAATATGGCGCTGTTCAATCACGCCCAACATCAGGCTAACATCTTCCCGGGTAATACGGCCAGCGCCAAAAGCCAGGGCCTGATCCAGCAGGCTTAAAGCGTCGCGCATGGAGCCATCTGCCGCCCGGGCCAGCAATTCCAGGGCCGGCGCTTCAAACTCCACACCTTCTTTTTGTAGCAGCGTAGCCAGATGCTGGCTGATCTGATCGATATCCAGTCGTTTAAGATTAAACTGCAAGCAACGCGACAAAACAGTAATGGGTAGCTTCGCCGGCTCTGTGGTTGCCAGCAAAAACTTGACATGGGGCGGCGGTTCTTCCAGTGTTTTCAGCAACGCATTAAAACTGCTGTTGGAAAACATGTGAACTTCGTCAATCAAATAGATTTTATAACGCCCTTTGCTGGGAGCATATTGAACATTCTCCAGCAGTTCGCGGGTATCGTCCACACCGGTGCGGGAAGCGGCATCTACTTCTACCAGATCCACAAACCGGCCTTCGGCGATTTCCCGGCACGCTTCACATTCACCACAGGGGTGGCCTGTTACCCCTTTTGCGCAGTTCAATGCTTTGGCAATAATGCGCGCCAGAGTCGTTTTCCCCACTCCGCGGGTGCCGGTAAAAAGAAACGCGTGATGCAACCGACCTTGCTCCAAGCCATTGACCAAGGCCTGGGTCACATGTTCCTGCCCCACCAGTTCAGTAAAATTCTGGGGCCGGTATTTGCGGGCGAGCACTTGGTATGACATGGCTATTCAGGGGATAATCAGAAAGCCCAAAGTATGACGCCAGCGACAGCATTTGGCAAGCCTGAAAGGTTTTGAGAAGGCCGGTCAGGTCATTGTTTCTCAGGCCGTAAACAATGTCCTGGTGCATATCTCTGGTGATGGCCAAAAAATCCGGCAGAAACAAAAAGTGACCCTCACCAGCCATGCCGGGCACACGGATTCACCGATACCGTTGCTCCCTTCCGGGCCTGGCGGGGTTTTCGGCTAACCGTTGCCCGGTGACCAGTGAAGATCACCGTCGATATTATCGGTGATCCGCACAGACAAGGCAAGCACATAGCGGGTATTACCCCACTAAATTCATTCAACGCAACACAGGCGGAAGCTACTGGTGTACCAGGCATCTTGTGCCGAACGCCGTATTGCAGCGGTCAATGCAACATTTTTCCAATGATTTGCTTAAGCAGCGGAATGGTGATTTTTCGGCGCGTTTCCATGGTTAATTCATCAATTAAATCAAGAAGTTGAAGAAAAAACTTCAAGTCATTTGACTGGTTTCTGCGTAGCCAGTTCAAAACCGTCTCGTCCAGCTTAATTCCTCGCTCCGCAGCCCGCGCGTAAAAAACCGATAACGCTTCTTCCCGATGTAAGGGAAAGAGCTGCCAGGCTTTTCCCCAGTGCAGACGCGACACCAGGTCCGGCAATTGCCAGTGCGGATCGCCCGGTGCTATTTGTGAAGCCATGGCGAAGGGTTTATTGGCACGCCGTAACTGATTAACCCAGGCAAACAAATGCTCCTCAGCGCGCGCCTGCCCCGCCAGTCGGTGAATATCGTCCAGGCATATCACATCAAAGGCATCGATCAGCGCGAAACTTGGGGTGTCCAGCAACATTTCCGCGGGGATGACCGCCGCATGTCCCCCACTTTGTGAAATCTGTTGGCAGCCCGCATGTAACAGGTGACTTTTGCCGCAATACGTCTCGCCCCATAAAAAAACAGGCGCAGGCGATGCGGGCATTTCCTGGTCAAGGCGACACAATTCCTGTATTGCCCCGACAGCCGCCTGATTACCTGCCGGATTAAAACCCTCAAAAGTATATTGAGGCTGGGGGTGGAATTTCAACGGCAGTTGCCGTATGGATGGGCTCATGCTTCTTTATCCGAGTCCACCGGTGGTTGTGAGCGAGTCGCCGCCTGACTGATCTGGGCCGATTGCGAGCCTGCGGGAGTTTCCGCAGAAAGTGTAATGTCTTCTTCCACGGGTTGCCCATACAGCTTGCTGTCCAAATAGCGTTCGTGTGCATGACGCAATAACACCATAATCACGGCCGCCACCGGCAAACCCAGCAAAACACCCACAAAGCCGAACAGTTGCCCACCAGCCAGAACTGCAAAAATCACAGCCACCGGATGCAAGCCAATGCGATCTCCCACCAGCAACGGTGTTAGCACCATGCCTTCCAGGGCCTGGCCAACACCAAAAACCGCTAGCACATAAAGAAAATGTTGCAAATCACCATATTGGGTGGCGGCCGCAAAAAGCGCCATAAGCAAACCGGTAATGGTTCCCAGGTAGGGCACAAAAGACAGAATGCCTGCTGTCATGCCAATCAGAAAAGCCAAGTCGATGCCCGCCAGTTTCAGTCCAATGGCATAAATCAGTCCCAAGACCAGCATAACAGTCAGCTGCCCACGCAAGAAAGCGCTCAACACATCATTCGCTTCACGAGCCAGTCGGCTGACAGTGGGATAAACAGTGCGTGGTATCAGCTCACCTACCCGCGCGGTTAAAATATCCCAGTCACGCAAAAGGTAGAAGGTAATAACCGGAATCAAAAACAGGTTAGCAAACCAGTTCAGAATCACCGCTGAGCTTTGAGAGAGCGCCCTTAGCACGGTTGCTGCCAAACCACCCGCTTTGTCCCAATGCGCTTTTAACAGTTGAGCCAGTGCCTGGGTATCAAAAAGGTCAGCTTCAATATCAAAATTTTTCCTCAGCCAGGGCGATACTTTGCTGCTCAACCACTCCAGGTAAACCGGCAGATTATGAATCAGACGGCTGATCTGACTTTCCAGTAACGGCACAAACACCAGCAAAATCAAAACCAGCAGCACCACAATAAAAGTAAACACGATCACCACTGCCAAAGTCCGGCTCAGCCCCCAGGCTTCCAGGCGATCCGCCAGGGGATCGAACAAGTAAGCCAGCAAAGCGCCAATGGCAAATGGTGTCAGAACAGGCTTGAGCAGGTAAATCAGATAACCGGCCAAAATCAGGCTGGCCAAGGCAAAGCAGCGTCGAGACAAATCACTCATTAATGGCTCCTGAAATCATTTTGGCGTTTTTTGCCTGCATGGCCTTACGGGTCCAGGTCCAGACGTACTGAACACCAGATAACACGGTGGTCAAGGCCACAGTCCACATCAATAAACGAATCCAGCTTTCTGACAGATCAAGCAAACCGGCCAGATCCAGCAACAATGCAAGCACAAAAAGGAATTGCATTGTGGTGTTTATTTTGCTGAGAACCGTTGGTTGCGCCTGCTTCATTCGACCAATGGCAAAATGGTACAAGGTGGCTCCGGCAATAATGATAATATCCCGAAAAACTACCAGAACCGCCAGCCAGACAGGAATGTATCCTTGCCAGCTCAATACGGCATAACAACACAAAATCATAAACTTGTCAGCCAGCGGATCGAGAATGCTCCCCAACCAACCTGCCCATCCGAACCGCTTGGCCAGAAAGCCGTCGAGACCATCTGAAATGGCCGCCAGCAAGGCCACCAGCAAAGCATCGTCATAGCGCTTTTCAAGCATAAAATAAACCAGTGGCCCCATGGCCAAAAAGCGCATAATGGTAATGATATTGGGTAAATAACGAAGTCCGTACACGATTCAGAGTTTCTCCAGTACCAGCGGTTCACGCTGGATGATTCGGAAGCGGCCGGCCTGCTGCAGATAGCGCAGAAAAGCCTCGGTGGTCACCCCCAGGTGTAACTTTAACTGAATCTGTCCGGGGCGAAACCGCTCAATCAGATAGTCCTCAACCACAGACAGGCGACTGAGCGCCTTAAGGGTAGAATCAACTTCACTATATTCACGCAACCCATTGATTTGAAGTGAAATCTCATGCGATTTCCGCTCTTCTGGATAGAGCCTCTCGCGGGCGCTTTGCCACTGTCGTAATTTGGCTATCACCTGACGTGCGGCGATGTCAGGTGTGGCCGCAGTGCCATGATACCGGGTGAGGGTTTCATCTGGCATGGCAAAGGCCATTCGCCATTGCAATGGCCGGGCTGCAGAGCGCTGGAGATTCTCGTCACTTGTCGAGCCCACCGCTTTTTTTCCTAACGCTGTGTGCGCTGAGACCGCCAAGGGTGACAGGCTGAGCAATAAAACCGGCTTGAAGCCAAATGCGTCATGAGCATAGTCCACGACGGAGGATGACAGCCGTCGCAATGCATCAAGCGACACAGATTCAGGCATGGTGGCCGCATTGTTCGCCCAACGCAGTGGCAGCCCCGCCTGCTCGGCGCGTTTTTGCAACCAGTACGCAGCGGCCGTATCACGGCTATTAGCTGCCAGCTGAGGCATGCCACCGGTTTCATCCAGCAACCAAACGATTGTCGTCTCCCGCTCCGCAGGCCAAATGGGCAAATTGGCATCTCTGGTCAACTGCCGCAAACGCCTCTTATTGGCGAATACATGTAGCCAGTAGACCGGCTCTGTGCCTGGCCAAAATTCCGGGGGCACAGCCTCAAAGTAATAGCGTTCTATGGCCTTAGCCAAGTCCGCAGGCACCAAGCCGGGAATGTGGCGTAGTTGGGCTTCGGTTTTACCCGTGTAACGGGCGAGAGCATTCACCCAGGCTGCCGCAAAGGCCGGGCTGGAAAAATCAATCTTGCTGGAATTGACCAAGGTACTGCCTGCATATACCGGCACTTGCTCGGCCCGCACAGGTAAAGGTTGCATCCAAAGACTCAGCACAATAGTTATGCTGATCACGAATATCCGCACATTTCACTCCCTGATAACGGCTTGACTGTCGTCTGCCGGTTAATCTCACCTGTCACCATTCTGGTGATTGTGATATTACCGGCTATTCTAGCGGTTCACCGGCGCGATTCAAACACAAAAAGCCAGCGTTTGCAGTCAGGTTTGGTTCACAAGCCTTCTGGCACGGGTTAAAATCCCGGCTCCTTCCTTTGTGACGAGTCTCCTATGAGCACTGAAAAACCTACCGGCCTGAACTACAAGGATGCTGGCGTTGATATTGACGCCGGCCATGCCCTGGTCAAGCGCATCAAACCCATGGTTCGTTCGACCCTGCGCCCGGGTGTGATGGGAAACATCGGTGGCTTTGGCGGGTTGTTTGACCTCTCGAACATCAAAAAATATCAGCAGCCAGTACTGGTTTCCGGCACTGACGGTGTTGGCACAAAACTGAAGCTGGCGCACGCCCTGGACGACCACAGCACCATTGGTATCGATTTGGTGGCCATGTGCGTGAATGATATTCTTGTTCTGGGAGCCGAGCCCCTGTTCTTTCTGGACTATTACGCCTGTGGGCAGCTTGATGTGGACCAGGCCGCCGCCGTGGTGGCCGGTATCGCCGAAGGATGCCGTCAGAGTGGGTGCGCCCTGATCGGGGGTGAGACCGCCGAAATGCCCGGCATGTATTCAGGTGATGATTATGATCTGGCCGGATTTGTGGTGGGTGCAGTGGACAAGCCCAAAATGATTGACGGCAGCGCCATTCGTCCCGGGGACGCTCTCATTGGACTGGCCGCTTCCGGGCCGCATTCCAACGGCTATTCACTCATCCGAAAAATACTGGACACCACAGGCGCTGATTTGAATCAGCCCACCCCCGGTGCCAGTGAAGACTCTGTCACACTGGGTCAAGCCCTGCTGGCGCCCACACGGATTTACGTCAAGCCGATTCTGAATGTGATGCAATCCTTGCCGGGTGTCATTCGCGGGATGGCCCATATCACAGGTGGCGGCTTATCCGAAAACATCTTGCGGGTGATCCCGGATGACTGCGGAATCAGCATTGATATCTCCAGTTGGCCGCAACCGGCTGTGTTTCGCTGGCTGCAACAGGCTGGCAATATCGCCACAGAGGAAATGCTACGAACCTTCAACAACGGTATTGGTATGGTGCTGGTGGTACCTGCCAATAAAACCACAGCCGTCCAGAACGCCTTGAGCGAGCATCAGCAGAAAAATTGGGTGATTGGAGAAGTCACCACGCAACCCCAAAAGATAGAGTTCCTGCATGTCTGAAATTGACAAGGAATTGTCAGCCCAAGGCCAACCAAATGACTTCCGTATTGTTGTGCTGGCCTCCGGCAGAGGCAGCAATCTGAATGCGTTAATGCAACGCCAAAGGCCCGATAACTACCAGATTGCCGCGGTCTTAAGTGATAAACCTCAGGCGCCAGCCCTGGCGCTGGCTCGCGCAGCAGGTATCCCTGCCATGGCTATCGATTGGCCAGATCGGATACGCGGCGAAGCCGATTTGCGGCGAATGTTACGGCAACTGCAGCCAGATTTGATCGTTTTGGCCGGATTTATGCGCATTTTGTCCGAACCAACAGTCACGCCCTGGATAGGTCGGATGATCAACATCCACCCTTCCCTGCTTCCCCTTTATCCTGGCTTGCATACACACCAGCGGGCGCTTGCGGATAATCGCAAGGAACATGGCGCTTCGGTTCATTTTGTCACCCCTGTGCTGGATGGCGGCCCGATTATCAGTCAGACACGCTTGCATATTCGGCCTGATGACACCGCCGAATCACTGGCCGAACGTTTGCTGCCTCAAGAGCATCGCCTGCTTGCCACCACCGTCGCCTGGCTTCGCTCAGGGGCTGTTCAGCTGACAGACAGTCAAGTGATGTATAATGGCACTCCCCTGCAAAAACCCCTGGTAGTGCCTTGAAAAGAAAACACTTTTTAGACTCTTACAACGTTCATAGCCTAATCCGGATGGCCATATCTGCCGGAGCATTTTTCGGAATCATGCTGGCCTGTGCGACTCACGCACAGCAACTGCCACCCACCAAAGCCACGGCTGTTGCAGGGCCTGCCACAAAGGAAAAAGAGAGACTCCAGCCTTTTCAGGCACATTATCGAGTTACCGAAGGCGGTGATGAAATGGGCGAATCGACTGTGAGTCTGCAAAAAACACAGGGGCAGTGGAGACTGGATAGTACCGTGCGCGGCACTCATGGTCTGGCCTCTCTCCTGGGCTTTAAACGAAAAGAAACCACAATCTTCGAATGGGAGCCTCAATCCGATCATGCGCCCTGGCAGCCCTTAAACTACCAGTTTTCCCAAAAAGTTGCCTTCAAGAAAAAAACCAGCCGATATCAGTACCACAAGGATACCTCCCTGGCGACAGGCCACTCGGGAAAGAAAAAATGGGAACAGCCAGTCAAGCCCGGCTTTATCACCCCAAACCTGGTGGTGCTGGCTCTGGCCCGGGATATTTGCAGCGGAAAAAAGGACATGCGCTATCGTGTGCTCGACAAAGGCCGCCTGAAGACATACCACTTTCTGGTTGTGGGCACGGAAAATGGCCTGATAAAAGTTGTTAAACGACACAGCACAGCCGAACGCGTGACTGAATCCTGGCATGATCCTACCCGCGAATGCCTGAATGTGCGTTCCCGCCACAAGGAACCCGATGGTGACTGGATTGAAACCACTTTGCTCAACAGCACTTTTTCGGCCACGCCCGAAAAATCCGTCATGTCTGGCAACAAGCGGAGTCCGTGAGCGTCATGCCACAATCTTTCAGACCGGTGCTTGTCTGTCGTTGGGCACAATAGACTGATACAGTTCAGTCCATTGTCGGCAAATCGGCTCAATAGAAAAAGACTTGACCACCGCGGTGCGTAATTGTTGGGAAAGCCCAGGCGCATCTTTTCCTTGGGCAGCCAGACGGATTTTTTCAAGTGCGTCTCTGGTACCACATGGATCAAAAAGATACCCGCCGGGCGCGTGGGCATTGATGCTCTCGACCACATACCGCATCCCTGATCCAGGGGTGTTTGCCACAACAACCGGCTTTCCATGCCACAGCGCCTCCAAAAGCACCAGACCAAATGATTCAGCCCGGTCACTGGAGGCCAATGCAAATACATCGCACTGGCTGAACAAAGCATTGGCTTGCGCCTGATCGAGCGCTCCGGTAAATCGTACCCGGTCTTGAATCCCCAAAGACCGGGACAAGGCCTGAAGTCCGCGAGCCTGGGGACCCTCACCAGCAACTACCAGGTGTACAGGCATTCCCCCGTCGTTACGGGCATCAGCGACGGCCTTTATCAACAAGGGTATGTTTTTGTAAAAGCTTAGCCGACCCAGGCTCAGGACACGAATTCCAGACTGAGACCATTGCTGGCCAGCCCAGTCACTCAATGCACAATTATCAGGCGGATGCAACCGATGCGAAAAGTCCATTCCCAAAGGGATAATTCTGACTCGTGATGAAACAGGTTTGAGAATGGCCGAACAGCGCGCATAGTCCGGAGAACTGCACACCACTGCTTTGGCCCTGCTCAGGAAGGACCTTTCCAGCGGTTGCATAAGCCGGTAAGCGCCTTTAACCGCCGGGGACACCCGTTCAGTAATGGTATCCGAATGCCACTGAAGCACCATTGGCACAGCATGCCGCTGCATCACAGGCGCAAGCCACATGGCCACAGGGTTTGGCCAGTGAACATGAACAATATCTGGCTGAAAGCGCCGCAACACGGCGGAAAAGGAACGTCGCGGCGCGCGCATAAGCGGTGTATGCAAAACAGGTCCCATGGCAGGCACACGATGCACCACCGGCAGCTGGTTGGAATCCGATACCGCTACCGGTTGCCGGGGATGCTGGTGGCAAAACACCTCGACCTGATGCCCCTGCCTTGCCTGTTCTTCGGCCAGGTCCTGGAGAAAGCGCTCCATCCCCCCTGCCACCGGCGGATAATACTTACCCAGATGAAGAATCCTCACCCGCGATCATCCATGGGGGACGTTTCCTTTGTTGCAGAGACCGGGGAGTTTTTTTCGGCATGTGATACTGAAGGACCATCCCCTTTCTGCAGTTGCCTGATGTCATGCTCCAGGATCGCCAGACGCTGGGTTAAGCGGCGAATTTTCTTGTCCTGGCGGGTCCGTTGCAAATCCATGGACAACATTTTGACCAGAATCAGCACAATGGCTAACAACAGGAATAAAGCCGGTGGATAAGCAATACCCAGATAATGGGCCACATGATTCAGAAAATGGGGAAACCATGGCACCACAATCGCCAGGCCGGCCACCATTAACCACCATAGTGCAAATGGTCCGTTTAACTGGTTGCGCCGCATTTTATGCAAAATAACCAGTGCCAAAACAATGCCAATCGCGCTGGTGGTCACCAATCCAGTTATCATTCCATATACCCACGTCTCATGTTACTCGCACTTTCCCCTGTTTATTTTTTCTTGCCCGCAGTGGCGATCGATTGGCCAGGAAGCTGGCCTATTTTAGCCACACACAGGGCACTGGTTTGCAGCATATAACGGGCCACCATCCACCAGGAATAAAACACCTTTGATTTACCCTGGTTGCGCTGGCTCATATTCACCGGCACCTCGTAAATGGCAAGACCGGCCTTTTTTAACAACAGCAGCACACCCACATCCTGAAAATCCAGCACACTGGCCACCGGAGAAGCCAATAAATGAACGGCCTGTCGATCGTACCAGCGGAAACCACTGGTCAGATCCTCCAGTTGCAAGCCGGTCAACAGACGGAAATAGGCCCAGGCCAGCTTTTTGCCCGCACTGAGTCGCCCGGGACACGTGCCGATAACCACATTGGCTGAATGCGTCTGCGCAAAATCGACCAGCCGCTTTATCTCGCTGGCGGCATGTTGTCCATCCGCATCCATGGTCACCACGTGCTGATAACCCTTTTTAACGGCATAGCGAAGACCCGTCTGGATCGCACCCCAGGCCCCCAGCTGTACCGGCAAGCGCAGAACCACACAGCCTTTTTCCTCGGCAATGTGCGCTGTCCGGTCAGTGCTATAATCATCAACCACAATAACATGCTGGTGTCGCAGCGACTCGAGAGAGTCCAACACGGCGCCGATATTTTTCTCCTCATTAAAAGCGGGTATGACAATGGCTGTTTGTTGTGTGTATGAATTTAACATCGGATAACCGAATACCGCATGCTTCTCACTGCCTCATGATACTGGTTCAGACAAAGTGTTCTGTTTGCCGATCATCTTCCATTACCCGACATAGACGATATTGCGCCTGCAGAAGGGTCAACAAGGCAAGATTATATGCGTAAATACGCCAGCGTAAATAAAAGTGTGTCGCACTTTTTCAGCCAGCCCGCCAGCAAGCCACTGATTTGTGTTCATGATCAGTTTATTATTCGAGGTGGTGGTGAACGGCTCATCCTGGAATTGGCCCGGGCCTTGCAGGCAGACCTGATGGCCGGCACTGTTAGCAGTGACAGTTTTCCGCTGGAGACGCTGGCCGGCTCAGTCTTCAACCTGAACGCACCCGGCCGCTGGCCGGGGTTGAAAACCTGGCAACTGGTGCGCGCCTTTCAGCATCACGCGCATGCACTGCGGCCCTATCATACAGCGCTTTACAGTGGCGTGGCCGCCCCGTTGGCTGTTCACGGGCATGATACCGGGCGCAATGTCTTTTATTGCCACACCCCTCCTCGTTTTCTGTACGATAAAAAAGACCATTACCTTGACGCGCTCAACCCACTGGCCAGCATGGGGCTGAAAGCCCTGAACCGGTGGTTTCGCCCCCGCTATGAACACGCAGTCAGCCTGATGGATGTGGTGGTGGCTAATTCCCGCCATATTCAAAAGCGCATCAAGTACTATCTTGGCCGGGATTCCGTTGTGGTTTATCCCCCGTGTGATACCAACCGCTTTTCACAGGCGGCCAAACAGGCTATGCCCGGTCACTTTTATCTATCCACAGCGCGCCTGGATCCGTTGAAACGCGTAGATACGGTAATTCGCGCTTTCCGGCGCCTGCCAGACAAACAACTGGTAGTGGCCTCAGGGGGCAGCGAAACGCAAAAGCTGCGCGCATTGGCCGGGGATGCAAGCAATATCCACTTTACCGGCTGGCTTGATGACCGACAGTATGAACAACTGCTGGCGCAATGCCTGGCGACCATTTATATCCCCAAAGACGAAGATTTTGGCATGTCGCCGGTAGAGTCCATGGCCGCCGGAAAGCCCGTGTTTTGCAGCGATCATGGTGGTTTGCAAGAAACCGTTATTAACCAGGAAACCGGTTTCTTTATTGATGAAACCCGCCTTGAAGATGCCCTGGTGGAAACCATTTCCCGCGTCACTCCCGGACAACTTGCAAACATGCAATCAGCCTGCCAGCATCGTGCCGAGGACTTTGACAGTAGCTGCTTCATAAAAAAAATGGCAGCGTTACTGGAGTAGCCACGCGCAGCTATTCAGATCAGCAGCTCTCAGAACAGGCACACGGGCCTCCTAGCACGCTTGACAATACGCAGGCGTATGGTAAAAATAGACCCATTCCATCCTAATGAAGAAAAATCATGCTGCTGAAAGACTCCTCTGTTGTGTTTCTGGATGGCGTGCGCACGCCTTTCATGAAGTCCCCAGGTCCTTATCTGGACTTGAAATCCTATGATCTGGCACGCGCCGCCCTGAAAAACCTCAGGGACCGCAATCCGGCACTGGATCGTCAATGCGATCAAGTCACCCTGGGCAACGTGATTCAAAACGCCAAAACCAGTAATGTCGCCCGCGAGGCCCTGATTGGCGCCGGTTATGACCTTTCCATCCCGGCCTACACCGTGACCCAGGCTTGTATTTCTGCCAACCGGGCCATTTGCAACAGTGTCGACGCCATTGCGCAGGGCGCGGCCAAGGTGGCCGTGGCCGGCGGCGTGGAATCTTTGTCTGACGCCCCTGTTCGCATCAGCCATGATTTGAAAAAAATCATGATGCTGGCACAAAAAGCCAAGGGGCCGGGCGATTACTGGAAAATTCTGAAGAAATTCAAACTGCGTCATCTGGCGCCAGAAGCCCCGGCCATTGCCGAGTTTTCCACCGGTGTGACCATGGGCCAGGACGCTGATCGGCTGGCCGCTCGCTTCGGAGTGACGCGCGAGGAACAGGACAAGTACGCATTGCGCTCCCATCAACTGGCAGCCAAAGCCTGGAGCGAAGGCAAATTCGAGCGTGAAGTGGCGCCCGCCTTACTGCCGCCGGATTTTCAGCCTCTGGAACAGGACAACACCATTTACGCCGACACCAGCCTGGAAAAGCTGGCTCGTCTCAAGCCCGTGTTTGTCAAGCCTCATGGCACAGTCACAGCCGGAAACGCCTCGCCCATCACCGATGGCGCCTCTGCCACACTGTTGTCAACAGGGGACTGGGCAAAAGCCGAAGGATATCGCCCACAGATCGCCATTTACGGCTATGCCTGGTCTGCGCAAAACCCGGATGGAGAACTGTTACTGGGGCCGGCATTCACCATTCCGGCCCTGCTCAATGAAGCCGGTTTATCGCTGAACGATATCAGTGTGTTTGAAATGCACGAGGCCTTTGCTGGCCAGGTGCTGGCGAATCTGCGCGCCTTGAATGATGCGGCTTTCTGCACCCAGCGTCTGGGGCTTAAAGGCGCCTTTGGTGAAATCCCCATGGATTTACTGAATACCCAGGGCGGTTCTCTATCCCTGGGCCACCCTTTTGGCGCCACCGGCGGCCGTTTGTTGATTGCCGCGGCCAGGCGGCTGCTGGAATCCGGCGGAGAGTTTGCCCTTATCAGCGCCTGCGCCGCAGGCGCCCAAGGCAACTCCATTTTGTTAAAACGCATTGACTAAAGGATAAACAACATGGCTTATTTTACGATTGAAATGCACGATGATGTAGCCGTGGTGTGGCTGGATCAACCTGACTCCCCGGTCAATGTGTTGTCCGCCTCCATGCTCGATGATTTCAAAAACTTGCTGGATGAAATTGAAAGCAATCCCCGTATCAGTGGTGCGGTGCTGATTAGCCGAAAGCCAGACTGCTTTATCGCCGGCGCTGATATCAAGGAATTCCTGGCCATGCAATCCAGTGAAGAAGCAGAACAGCTCTCGCGGGAAGGCAATGCCCTGCTGTTGCGTTTGGAGAACCTGTCCAAACCCGTGATTGCCGCGATGAATGGCGCAACCCTGGGTGGCGGCCTGGAAGTGGCCATGGCCTGCCATTACCGCATTGCCAGCACAGGCAAGAAAACCGCATTCGGCCTGCCGGAAGTCAAACTGGGATTGCTGCCCGGCGGCGGAGGCACCCAACGCACATCCCGGCTGGTGGGACTGCGAAATGCCCTGGATATGCTCCTGACCGGAAAAAATATCTATCCCCACAAAGCCAAGAAAATCGGCTTGGTGGATGAACTGATTCATCCGGAAGGCCTGTTACAAGCCGGCATTGCCTCAGTGAAGGAAAACCGCAAGCACAAACCGCGCAAAAAAAGCCTGGTGGACAAAGCCCTGGAGGATTTTCCCGCTGGACGGCGTTTTGTGCTTAAAAAAGCCCGGGAAACCGTGCTGCGAAAAACCCGGGGCAACTACCCCGCGCCGCTCAAGATTCTGGAATGTGTGGAAACCGGTCTGGAATATGGCCTGGAAGCCGGCCTGGAGTGTGAAAGCAAGGCCTTTGCCGAACTCCATGGCACCGAAGCCTGCCAAAACCTCATTCAACTGTTCCTGGATATGCAGGAAAACAAGAAACTCAAACACACAGACGGACTTCAAGCCGTCGAAACCGTGGGAATGATTGGCGCGGGCTTCATGGGCTCGGGAATCACCGAAGTATCCATTCGCAATGGTTACGATGTGGTGCTGAAAGACATTTCTCTGGAAAACCTGGGCCGGGGACTGAAAACCATCTGGAAAGATCTGGACAAACTGGTGCGGCGCCGGGCTATGTTGCCAGTGGAACGCGATCGCACCATGGCAAAAATCAAAACCACTCTCGAAGACAAGGATCTGGCGGACAGCCAGTTAATCATTGAAGCGGTTTTTGAGGATCTGGAGCTCAAGCGCAAAATTCTCGCCGCCAGCGAAGCGGTGACCACAGCGGACACCGTATTTGCAAGCAATACCTCATCCCTGCCCATTGGGGAAATTGCGCGCGATGCCAAACGTCCGGAAAACGTTTTGGGCATGCACTATTTCTCCCCAGTCCCAAAAATGCCACTGCTGGAACTGATTGTCACTGACAAAACCAGTCAACAAGCGCGCCAGCAAGCCATCAACGTAGGCATTGACCAGGGGAAAACCGTGGTCGTGGTCCACGATGGCCCGGGGTTTTATACCACCCGCATTCTGTCGGCGCTCACGCATGAGGCCATGCGTGTGATTGCCGAAGGCGTACCCATTGAGGATGTGGACAATGCCATGAAAGACTGGGGATTCCCGGTGGGGCCGGCTGCCTTGCTGGATGAAGTCGGCATCGACGTCGCCGCCCATATCGCCAAAGGCGCCCTGGGCGACATGTTCGCACAGCGCGGTATTGAGGCCGATGACACCCCGCAAAAACTCGCAGAAGCCGGACTACTGGGCCGCAAAGCCAGCAAGGGGTTTTACCTGTACCCCAAAAAAGGCAGAAAAACCGTTAACACAGACATTTACCGTTTCTTTGGCGGAGCCGAACGCAAACCCATGGACAAGGCGGAAATTCAGGATCGGATTGCCCTTGCCATGATTAACGAAGCCATGCTGTGTTTGCAGGAAAAAATCATCAATAATGCCAAGGATGGCGACCTGGCCGCCATTCTCGGTTTGGGTTTTCCACCTTTTCGCGGCGGCCCGTTTCGCTACACCGACCGGATGGGTGCTGACAAAATTCTGGAACGGCTGAAAACTTTTGAAGAACGCTTTGGTGTGCGTTTCAAACCCGCCGACATTCTGGTGGAATACGCCAAAAGCGGCAAAAAATTTCGCGCCGATGAATAGCTGGCATTCTGCGACAGCCCTGCCTGTAAAAAAGCCCCGGAATGCGGGGCTTTTTTACAGCTTTCTGAACGATGACTAACCAAACAAGCCATTGGGGAAATCAGCAATCAAAGGCGCAAATACCAATGACACAATGGCCATCACGTTAATCAAAATGTTCATCGCCGGACCCGATGTGTCTTTGAATGGATCGCCCACTGTATCGCCCACCACCGCCGCTTTATGCACATCAGAGCCTTTACCGCCGTGGTGGCCTTTTTCAATGTATTTTTTGGCATTGTCCCAGGCGCCGCCGGCATTGGCCATCATCAAAGCCAGCAGCACACAGGAAATCAAGGCCCCACCTAACATGCCGCCCAAAGTTTTGGGACCAAATACAAAACCCACCACAATGGGCGCAAAAACCGCCAACAGGCCAGGTATCACCATGCGCTTGAGCGCCGCAGTGGTGGCAATATCCACACATCGATCACTATCGGGTTTTCCAGTCCCCTCCATCAGCCCTGGAATTTCCCGAAACTGGCGACGGATTTCCTTAATCATGTCAAAAGCCGCATCCCCGACCGCTCGCATGGTAATGGCGCTGACCAGAAAAGGGAAAATACCGCCGATGAACATTCCCATCAATACTCGTGGCTCACTCAACTCGAGCGAAAAGCCGGGAATATGCGCCTTAATCACTTCATTAAAGGCCGCAATAATGGCCAGTGCCGCCAAACCAGCCGCACCAATGGCAAACCCCTTGCCAATGGCCGCAGTGGTGTTACCCACTTCATCCAGGCCATCGGTAATGGCCCGGGTTTCTTCACCCAGGCCAGCCATTTCTGCAATACCACCGGCATTGTCGGCTACCGGCCCGTAAGCATCAATAGCCATGGTGATACCCACCGTGGACAACATGCCCACAGCCGCCACACCCACACCATAAACGCCCGCTTCTGCCGGAAGCAGAATAGAACATACAAAAATAACCGCTGCAATGGTCATCACCGGAACCAGTACCGACTTCATGCCTACAGCCAGACCAGCAATCATCACGGTGGCTGGCCCGGTTTCGCCACTGGCGGCGATCTCACGTACCGGTTTTCCGCCGGTGTAGTACTCAGTTACCAGACCAATAATAATGCCACCGGCGGCGCCAGCAACCACACACCACCACACATTTGCCGAAACCCCCAGTTTGGTTACTGTCAGCCACGCCCCGGCTATGAACAGCAAGGTGGCTCCAATGGTGCCAAAACGCAGCGCCACATCCGGTTTTTTGCCGGCAAAGATTTTAACCAGAAGAATTCCAATCACAGAAGCGATCAAGCCAGTTGAAGCCAGTGCCAAAGGCAAAAACATCAAATATTCCCGGCTCTTGGCCAAGAGCGCCAGTGTCGCCTCAGGCATTGTAGAAGCAATGGCGATACAGGCGATCATAGAGCCAACATAGGACTCGAAAATATCCGATCCCATACCGGCCACATCACCCACATTGTCACCAACATTATCCGCAATCACGCCCGGGTTACGGGGGTCATCCTCAGGAATACCCGCCTCGACCTTGCCAACCAAGTCCGCTCCCACGTCGGCAGATTTGGTAAAAATACCGCCGCCCACACGGGAAAACAGCGCCACGGTGGAGGCGCCCATGCCGAAACCATGAATCGCATGCGCTGTTTGCGGGTCATGCCCAAATAATAGATACAAGGTTCCCAACCCCAACAAACCCATGGAAGCCACGGTTAACCCCATAATAGACCCGCCATAAAAAGCCACCGACAACGCAGCCTCGGCACCCTTTTCATTGGCTGCCAACGTGGTTCGAACATTGGCCTTGGTGGCTGAAAACATGCCGAAATATCCGGCGATTCCCGAGCTAATGGCGCCAACCACAAAAGCAAGCGGTGTTTTCCAGTCACGGAACCCCAGGTACAGAACCACGGTTAACAGCAAGACAAAGGCAAATAAAATGGTATATTCACGCTTCATGAAAACCATGGCCCCGGTGTGGATGGCATCAGCAATTTCTTTAATTTTGCCGCTACCGCCAGGCATTTTTGCAACCATGAAATAAATCAGAATGGCTATCAGCAGACCGATGCCGCCAATAACAATAGGTATCAGTTCCAGATTCATTGATCTCCCCTTTTTTTATTGTCCGGCCATGCGCCGGAAAGTCGTATTTGCAACCAGTCACATCCATAGACGGTCGCCCCAGATATCACATTGCCGGCTCACACCGGCGAGCCTCATTGTATGCATTGTGCCAGCCCGGTGCAAATTGGCGCGATAGCCATGACATCAGGCCTGAAAAGGTCGATAATAGCGCTGGAAAACGCAAAGGCACCCTGCTCTTTGTGACAGGTCAACAACGGGCAAACCCGCTCAAACCAAACATGCCCTTGAAAACAAACCATCAACAAAACGATTTCAACCTCACCGAAGGAAAAACCATCCATGAACTTCCGTTCTGATAACGAAGCCCCGGTGGCCGAGCCCATTATGCAAGCACTTCTGGAGGCCAATCAGGGATTTGCCGAGTCCTACGGCTATGACCACTACACCGAAATGCTGGAAAAACGTCTGACAGACATTTTCGAGCACTGGGTTGCTGTTATACCACTCACCACAGGGACGGCGGCCAATGCCCTGGCAGTGGCCCAGTGCACCCCGCCTTATGGCGCTGTTTACTGCCATGAAAACGCACACTTGAACAAGGACGAATGCGGGGCGCCGGAATTTTATTCCGCTGGCGCCAAGCTAGTGGACTTACCGGGTGAGCATGGCAAATTAAGTCCGGAAATCCTGCAAAAAGCCCTGGCGGCTACCGGCGCCCATGGAGAGCACGAAAACCGGCCCAGTTGCCTGAGTCTGACCCAAAGCACCGAAGCTGGCACAATTTACACTGTGGACGAAATCCGCACTTTGACTGAAGTGGCCAAACAATCGCCCTGGCAGCTAGCCTGCCATATGGACGGCTCGCGTTTTGCCAATGCCTTGGCCGCCTTGAAATGCGCGCCAGCAGAAATGACATGGAAATCAGGCATTGACCTGCTCAGTCTGGGAGCTACCAAAAATGGCGCCATGCTGGCCGAGGCCCTGGTCATTTTCAACCCCGATTATGCAACCGAAATCAAGCGGCGGCGCAAACGCGCCGGGCAACTGGTGAGCAAAATGCGCTTTATTTCCGCGCAAATGCTGGCCTGGCTGAAAGATGATTTATGGTTGCAACTGGCCACCCATGCCAATAGCATGGCCGCTGGTTTTTATCGTGAAATGCAATCGCGCGTAGAGTTCTTGTTTCCTGTGCAGGCCAACGAAGCGTTTCTTCGTCTGCCTGAAACCGCCATTGCCGAATTACAACAGGCTGGTTTTGCCTTTCATGTCTGGCCGGGAAGCACGGACGTCATTCGCCTGGTATTTAGCCATGCCACCCGGCCGGAGGACTGTGCTGCGCTTGTGACTCACATGAACCGCGCATTGGCATGAACCACTCTCCCACGCAACCGCCAACAGGATCCCAGGCACTGAAATTCCTGCTGGCAGGCTGCCTGCTGTTTCTGACGGCATGCGCTCCCAAACCCGATCTGGCCCGGTTGTATGAATCTGCCCGCAATAACCCACATCAACCACCGGTGGTTGTGATTCACGGAGTGATGGGCAGCAAACTGCATAATCGGCAAACCGGCGAGGAAGTCTGGCCCAAAGGCATTGCCAAGCTGGTCAAGGAGAATTTTTGGCCACTGGTGTTGCATATTGACCCCAAGACACTGCACACCGACTCATCTCCCTTGGAGGCCTATGCCATCACCGATCAGATTGTGGGCATCGATTTTTACCATTCCATTTTACGAACCCTTGAGCAATACGGCGGCTACCAGCCGGCGCAAATCGGCACGCCCGTTCGCGATGATCGCAAGCGATATTACGTCTTCGTCTATGACTGGCGGCTGGATATGGCGGATATCGCCGGCCAACTGGCCGACTATATCGACCACATTCGCCAGGATTACAACCAGCCCGATCTGAAGGTGGACCTGGTGGCCCACAGCATAGGTGGTCTGGTGACACGATACTACCTTCGCTATGGACGCGAGGATGTCCTGGACAGGGATGATTTTCCGTTTAATCAGGAAGGCAGTGCTCATGTGCGCCGCAGTGTTTTGCTGGCCACGCCCAATTTGGGCTCGGCAGAAGCCTTGCAGTCCTTGATTCAGGGACGCCAGCTGGGGATATTGCGCATTCCGCCGGAAGTCCTGGCCACCATGCCCAGTATTTACCAATTATTGCCACATGGGATGCTGGATCCGTTATATGACGTCGCAGGCCAGCCGGTGGATATGGATATTTTCAATGCGCGCATCTGGCGCGAAAAGCAGTGGTCCATTTTTGACCCGGTCGCAAAAAAACGCATTCTGGGGCATTTTGACACACCCGAACAGGGCGCAGCTTATTATCAAACCCTAAGCCGCTTTTTTGACAAGACGCTGGCGCGCGCCCGACGTTTTCAGTGGTCACTAACCGTCAAACTGCCGAAACACAGCCACGAGTTTGTCGTCATGGGTGGAGATTGCCACCTGACGCCCAGCCATCTGGTGGTCGAAAAAGACAGCGATAACGGCCATGAACGGGTTCGATTGTGGCCATCGCAAGTGGAAAATCGCATCCGTGGTCTGGATTATGAACGCCTGATGCTGGAACCTGGCGATGGCAAGGTAACCAAGTCATCGCTTTTGGCCCGTAATACCCTGGACCCGACAGTGGCTCGCCACTGGTATGTGGATTTCCCGTTGGCCTATCCCCTGTTTCTGTGTGAAAAACACGATCGCATACCCGGCAATATTTTTTTTCAGGACAACCTGTTACACATTTTGCTCAGCCACTAGCCACTGCGCCCGGCGGTTTCAAAATAGGCTGTCAGGCTTTTGTCAACCTGGGCAATGTCCTCAAGCGAGTTATACAAGGGAACCGGAGACAAGCGGATAATGCCGGGCTCCCGCCAGTCGCCAACAATATCATTGGCCAATAGATGCTCGAACAGGGCGCGGGTGCTCTCACGACCGGAACGAAGCCCAAAAGAAAGTTGACAGCCATGCGCCTCCGCTGTTTCCGGCGTTAACATTTCCACATCAGGATGCCGCTCCAATACCGCCCGCAAGGCCGCGTGCAAATGCAGAGATTGAGCCCGCAAAGCAGACACCGGAATGGGCGAGAAGACTTCCAGTCCCGCCAAAACAGCTACCGCGGCCAATATCGGCACATTGGACAATTGCCAGGCGTCAATGCCTGCTGCCGGATCAAACGTCGGCGCCATGGCAAAACGGGTCTGCGGGTTATTGCCCCACCAGCCAGTCAGTCGCGGCATGGTGCGGCCATGGTGTTTGTCGTGGACAAAGGCCCATCCCGGCGCGCCCGGTCCGCCATTGAGGTATTTGTAGGAACATCCCACTGCAAAATCAGCCCCCCACTCATGCAGTGCCAACGGCACGTTGCCCGTGGCATGGGCACAATCCCAGCCAATGGGAATCTCATGTTTTTCGGCCAGGGCGGTCACATCCTTCATGGGCAGCCATTGGCCACTGACATATTGCACAGCTGGCAGCAGAATCAGAGCCAGTTCTTGTGCGTGCTGCTCAATGGTGGCCAGAATATGCTCAGAGGAAAAAACACCACCGGGTAAATCCGGCTTGAGGATAATGAGATCCTCTGACGGCGAAAAGCCATGCCAACGCAGTTGAGAAGCCACCGCATAGTGGTCGCTGGGAAACGCCTGGTGCTCGATGAGTATTTTCCGACGCCTGCCCCGGGGTTGATAAAAACTGACCATCAGCAAATGTAAGTTGGTCGTCAAGGAATTCATCAAAGCCACTTCCGCAGGCCTGGCACCGGTTAATCGCGCCAGTTCCGGCTTGCATAAATCCGCGTAATGCAGCCATGCCGTATCACCTTCGAAATAACCGTCAATTCCAAGCTGCGCCCAGCGCTGCAATTCCTCTTGTATCTGTTCTCTGACGGTTTTCGGCTGCAACCCCAGCGAATTGCCACACAGGTAGGTTTTAGGCTGATCCAGCTCATTTACGGGGAAAAGGAAATTCCGGCGACTGTTTTGGAACCACTTAAGTGTTTCTTCGGTCGATAATCTTTCATTATTTTGATGCATTGATTTCCTCCAGCAATAGCATGCGCAATGTGCCTGATTTCCACGCCAGTTTCAAGTCCGCCGCCAATAAACCACATACGTAACTGTACGAATCGGAACGCATTTACGGAAATAATGTTAGCCTATATGCATGCAGGAGCCAGATAACATCAAGGAGAGATCACCAAAAGAGCGGTTTTTAATGATGCTCACAGGTGGCACGGCCATCGGTTTGGTGCCATTTGTCATTATCCGCTTCAGCAGTGGTGAGCTGTGGGTGGGGCTACTTGATGCGGCACTGGTTGTGAGCTTTACGGCCTTGTACCTGCTTGTCCGACTCACCAGAAAGACCTTTTGGGTCAGTTTCGTCCTGACCTTTCTGGCCTTGTTTGGCAATGTCATCAGTTCTTACCTGAAAGGTCCCAGCCAGGTGTACTGGCTTTACCCCACCATGATTATTGCCTTTTATCTCTTGCCGGCACGCATTGCCCTGGGCCTGAATGCGCTGGCGGTTCTGTTGACCATTCCGGCATACGCTGGAAAAGTCGATATTGTCACCGCCTCCAGCATGATGATCACTTTTATTCTCACTAACGTGTTCGCCTATGTTTTTTCCAGTCAGATGAAAAAGCAGCAAGACGCCTTGCGGCAGCTTTCCATTAAAGACAGTCTGACAGAGATTGGCAACCGGCGCGCGCTGATGCAGGAGTTGATAAACCGGAAAAACGACAGGCACAAACAAATGCCCCAGGGAACGGCTTGCCTGATCCTTATGGATATTGACCATTTCAAAGCCATTAATGACTCTCATGGCCATCTCACCGGTGATGATATTCTGAAAGGTTTTACCCAGTTGCTGCAAAAAATCATACCCCGGCGTGCCCGGGTATTTCGCTATGGCGGGGAAGAGTTCGTCGTGATACTCGAGTGCGATCAGCTCTCTGATTGCTGGAACCTGGCCGAAAAAATCCGCCAACATACCCAGTCAAACCGGTTTGTCAAAGACATTCAGCTCACCGTCTCCCTGGGCGTGGCGGAAATTGATAACAAAGAAAGCCTGGATGACTGGATCAATCGCGCTGACGAGGCCCTGTACCGCGCCAAAAACAGCGGCCGCAACCAAACATGCCTGAGCAGGCACCAGAAGTCAGGCCACTGTGAGCAACCCTCACAACACGCATGGGATGGCACCACCACGCAAGAGACAACCATGCGCTAGCCGACAAGCGCCCGCCCTGCCCGGCTGGCGTTTTCCCTGCCCAGTTGCTGACTGATCCACTGGCCGCAAGCAGCCAAGCGGTTCAGGTCAACCCCATGCGAAATTCCCAAACCATCGAGCAAATATACCACATCCTCGGTGGCGACATTGCCGCTGGCGCCGGATGCGTACGGGCAGCCTCCCAGTCCAGCCACAGAAGCGTCAATAACTTCAGCCCCTTCGTGCAGGCAGGCATACAGATTCGCCACAGCCTGGCCATACGTGTCATGAAAATGCAGCGCCAGTTGGGGGGCATCCGCCACCTGCCGGACAGCCCGGTACATTGCCCGCGCTTGCTCGGGCGTGCCCACGCCGACGGTGTCACCCAAAGACAATTCATCACAGCCCATGGCCAGCAGGCGCTCGCTCACTTCCCGCACCCGGCTTACAGGCACATCGCCTTCATAAGGGCAACCCAGCACGCAGGAAATATAGCCCCGCACTGGTAAACCGGCCGCCTGAGCCATAGCGATCACCGGCTCAAAGCGCTGCAACGATTCCTCGATACCGCAGTTGATATTTTTTCGGGTAAAAGCCTCACTGGCTGCCGTAAAAACGGCCACACGCCGCAGTTTTCCACACTCCAGCGCCTTATGCATGCCTTTTTCGTTTGGCACCAGAGCGGAATAGCGAACTGTTGAATCCAGGGGCAGCGCCTGACAAAGCGCGCTGGCATCGGCCAGTTGCGGCACCCAGCGTGGATGCACAAAGCCAGTGACTTCAATTTCCTTAATCCTGGCTTGCGCCAGTCTTTCAATCAAGCCCAGCTTGGTTTCCAGTGACACCGGTTGCGGTTCGTTTTGCAAACCGTCACGGGGAGATACCTCCACCAGGCGAACATGACGCGGCAGGCTCATGATGCTTCCCCCTGCAGGCTATCAACGTCAGATTCGTCTGGTTTCAGGGTAAATATCACGTCCCCGGCTTGCAGAATATCCCCGGGGCGATGGTGAACAGTATCTATACAAGCTGAGCGAGGCGCTTTCAGGCTAAGCTCCATTTTCATGGCTTCCATAACCGCCAGGGTTTGCCCCTGTTCCACTTTTTCTCCAGGTTTGACAAACACCTGCAATAACTCGCCGGGCATGGGGGCCAACACGAGCCGGGCGTCACCATCAGCCTGGGCCACGCTGTCATGTCGCTGTTTTTCAAAAACCTGTCTGTGATGACCGATAATGACGTGATACGCCTCTGGCGCCTCATGCACCTTAAAATCCCAATCCAGCGGCCAGGAAAAGCGGCCGGTTAAATCCGTTAATGGTTCGGCTTGGCCATCCTCACTCAGAATCGTCTGTGCCAAGGACCGAATAAAAAGGGTTTCATTCGCAATGCGATACGCTATTTGCAGTAACCGATCCTGATGCCTCAAGGTCAAAGGCCGCCAGTCCGGGCCAAACAGCGCCCAGGCAATAGGCGCTGCTTCCGAAGCCATCGCCGAGTCATCAAACGCGTGCAGTTGATGGGCAATAATCGCGGCCATAAAATGCGGTAATGGCATCTCATCCATGGTATCGCCATCCAACACTCTCTGGTCAATTGCGTTGGTATACAAGCAGTTATCAAGAAACAATGGATTATTAAGAACTTCACCCAAACTGGCCAGATTGGTTTTAACACCACTGATAAGTGTTTCCGCTAATGCCTGATTCATGGCAGCAATGGCGTTTTCGCGGGTCTCTCCCCACACCACCAGTTTGGCGATCATCGGATCGTAATAAACGCTAATGCGATCCGCTTGGCGCACGCCGCTATCCACCAGCAGGCGGCCTGACTGATGCGGGGGAAATTGCACGCGATCCAGCACACCCACAGAAGGCAAAAAGTCATTATCCGGATCTTCGGCGTACACCCTGGCCTCAATGGCATGTCCACAACAGGCAATGGCGTCCTGGGACAGTGGCAATGGCCGGCCTTCGGCCACCTGGATTTGCCAGGCCACCAAATCTGTGCCGGTGATCAGTTCCGTCACACGGTGTTCCACCTGTAAACGGGTATTCATTTCCAGAAAATAGAAACGATTATCCGCATCCAAGATAAACTCCACCGTGCCCGCCCCTGCGTAATCCACCGCTTTGGCCACTTTCAATGCCGCCTGCAGCATCGCTTCCCGGGTTTTTGCGGGCAAACCAGCCGCCGGTGCTTCTTCAATGATTTTCTGATAACGGCGCTGGGCTGAACAGTCGCGCTCAAACAAGTGTACATGCTGGCCATGTTGATCGGAAAAAATTTGCACTTCCAGATGCCGCGGCCGGGTAATGAACTTTTCCAGGATCACCCGATCATCGCCAAAAGCCTTGCGTGCTTCGTTTTTGGCGGATGCCAGCGCCTCGTGAAACTCATCGGCATTGTGTACCACTTTCATGCCCTTGCCGCCACCACCGGCAACGGCCTTAATCAGTACCGGCCAACCAATTTTTTCAGCTTCCCGAAACAAAACATCGGATCCCTGATTATCGCCATGGTAGCCAGGAACCACGGGCACACCGGCGGCCTGTAATGTGTTTTTGGCGGCTGATTTGCTGGCCATCAGGCGCATGGCGGCAACCGGCGCGCCAATAAAAATCAACCCGTCATCCGCGCACGCCTGGGCAAAATCTGCATTCTCGGCAAGAAAGCCATAACCCGGGTGAATGGCATCAACGGCATGTTTTTTGGCCGCCGCGAGAATGGCATCACTGTTCAGGTAGGATTTTTCCGGCGCTGGCGGCCCGATACATTCGGCGGCATCGGCCAGCGCCACATGCCGGGCATAGCGGTCTACCGAGGAATAGACCGCGACTGTGTCAATGCCAAGCCGCTGACACGTGCGGATAATCCGGCAGGCGATTTCACCACGGTTGGCTATCAGTATTTTGGAGATTGTTCGGGGCATAGGTTGGCATTAACAATAAAGATTCAAGACAATGGCGCGGATTACTGGGTGACTGAGTCGTCCACATCCGGATCACTATTCAGCACCCAGAAGCCCATGGGGCCTTTCAGCAACGGAAACGGGTACTGACTCCCAGGGGCAAAGCTCATAAACAAAGGTTCTGGATGGTCAAGACGAATGCCTGGTGCTGCCCCGGGTTGCATGGGTTTCCACTCCAGGCTGGTGGCCTGCTTGCTGACCAGTTGATACATCACGTCCACAGGTTGGCCATGCCGATCAACCCACCAATAAGCCACACTATAAACCGCAAACCCGAAAGTCCCAGCAAAAAACAGAGCCGTCAACAGCAATCCGACACGCTTTGTTTTCTGCGCTTTGAAGTCGGTGCGCAAAAACCAGAAAGCCAGCAAGACCGCCACAATCGCCACCAGTGCCACCAGGATTATGCTGTTTGTGTCGGGCAAGGGTTGCCGAACAGTGCGCCGTGCCAAATACACACCAACCAACCCCAATGCTATGGCCAACCATGTCAGGATAGAGGCTTTTCTCCCCAGGTCTCCGGGGCGATCTCGTCGGCGTAAGCCGGATGTCTCAATACTGTGTGCTTTTTCCTGTGAATCGCTCATGGATGTTTTCCTGTGGTTAGGGTGAGAATGGGCATATATGTAAATACCCTGTTTTCTGGAAAATTTATTTCCAGTCTGGTTCCTGTTTATTCAGAAAGGCTTTCAGACCCTGCTGGCCTTCGGGTGAAACCCGCACCGCGGCAATGACTTGCGTGGTGTATTCATCCAGCTTTTTTTGTTGCGGAATACTTCGTCCCACAACCGACATAACCAGTTTTTTACTGATGGCGCGGGCATTAGGACCGGTTCGCAAAATGCGCGCAATGGTTTTTTCCACCGCATCATCCAGCGTATCTTCGCCGGTCAGTACTGAAACCAGACCCAGTTCATAGGCCCTCTGGCTATCAAATAATTCAGCGGTCAGAAAGTAATGACGGGCATGGCGCGAACCAATGGCGTCCACCACATAGGGCGAAATCACCGCCGGAACCAGGCCAAGCTTGGCCTCGGTCAGACCGAACTTGGCCGCTGGGCTGGCCACCACAATATCGCAGCAGCTTAGCAATCCCACGCCGCCGCCCAAAGCCAGCCCCTGAACCCGTGCCACCACAGGTTTTGGGCAAAAATTGATGGTTCGCATCAGGCGCGCCAGTACCTGGGAGTCCTCCCGGTTTTGCTCCTGACTGGCATCTACCATGGATTGCATCCAGTTAATATCCGCACCGGCGCTGAAACTCTTGCCTTCGCTTTGCAAAACAATGATTTGAACAGCGGCATCCTGACCTGCCAGGGTAAAGGCGCTAATCAGCTCCTCAATCATGGTGGCATTGAAGGCATTATGCACATCGGGCCGGTTCAGCGTAATGCGATGAACACCGCGTTTATTGGTTTCTGTCTTGATTGTCTGAAACATAGTTTTCTCGTTAAAATAGGGTCCAGTCCTCAGCCTGTCACATACGGAAGACTCCATAGCGGGTCTCCTCCACCGGCGCCCATTGAGCGCATCTTAAGGCTTGACTGAGCACCTGCCGGGTTTGCGCCGGGTCAATCACGCCATCATCCCACAACCGGGCCGTGGCATAATAGGGATTGCCCTGGCTTTCGTACTGCTGGACGATTTTCTGCATAAACGCCCGCTTGTCTTCCGGTGCCCAGTTTTGCCCCTTGTGATCCAGCACATCCTGACGAATGGTGGCCAGAACCGACGCCGCCTGTTCCCCGCCCATCACCGAAATGCGGGCATTGGGCCACATCCACAGAAACCGGCCACCATAGGCCCGGCCATTCATGGCGTAGTTGCCAGCGCCAAAAGAGCCACCAATGACCACCGTATATTTGGGAACTGCGGCATTGGCCACGGCCATGACCATTTTCGCGCCATCCTTGGCAATGCCACGATTCTCGTAATCTTTGCCGACCATAAAGCCGGTAATATTCTGCAAAAAGACCAGCGGAACCTTACGCTGATTGCATAACTCGACAAAATGCGCCCCTTTCAGGGCCGATTCGGAAAATAAAATACCATTATTGGCGACAATACCCACAGGATAGCCATCGATTCGGGCAAAACCACAAACCAGCGTGGTGCCATATTTGGCTTTAAATTCCTGAAGGTCAGAATCGTCCACCAGCCGGGCAATGATTTCCCTCACATCGTAAGGCGTGCGCGTGCTTTTTGGGATAATGCCATATAACTCGTGGGCGGGATAAACCGGCGGTTCTGCTTTGTGCCGTTGCAACCAGTTCACCGGTTGCCGGTTGAGATAGCGAAAAATCTCCCGGGTGATTTGCAGGGCATGCTCATCATTTTCGGCGAAATGATCGGTCACCCCGGACTGGCTTGAATGCACTTCGGCTCCGCCCAGGCTTTCCGCATCCACCTCCTCGCCGGTGGCTGCCTTGACCAGCGGCGGCCCGCCCAGAAAAATTGTTCCCTGTTCCTTGACAATAACCGCTTCATCGCACATGGCTGGCACATAGGCGCCGCCAGCCGTGCATGAGCCCATCACCACGGCAATTTGCGGGATATTTCGCGCCGAAAGTTGTGCCTGGTTATAGAAAATGCGGCCAAAATGCTCCTTGTCGGGAAAGACCTCATCCTGCAAGGGCAAAAATGCCCCGCCTGAATCCACCAGATAGACGCAAGGCAATCGATTTTCCAGAGCCACTTCCTGGGCGCGCAAATGCTTTTTGACAGTCATAGGGAAATAGGTTCCCCCCTTGACCGTGGCGTCATTGGCCACCACCATCACTTCCTGCCCGTGGATGCGGCCAATTCCGGTGACAATACCTGCCGCTGGCGCGGCGTTATCATACAAGCCATTGGCAGCCAGAGGAGAAAGCTCCAGAAAGGGGCTGCCTGCATCCAGCAGATGGCGAATGCGGTCGCGGACCAGCAGCTTCCCTCGCTGCACATGTTTTTTGCGCGCCTTTTCGGAACCACCCTGACAAACGCGGTTCATCGTGGCTTGCAAGTCATCCACCAGAGACTGCATGTGCATCTGGTTTTCAAGAAACTCCGGCGCTTCCGGGTTAATCTGGCTAGGTATGCGCGGCATAAATTTGTCCTGTGGGAATCATTCTATCTCGATGGCCACCGCTGTGGCTTCGCCACCACCAATACACAAACTGGCAATGCCACGTTTCAGCCCCTTTTGTCGCAAGGCGTGCAACAAAGTGACCAGAATCCGGTTACCGGATGCGCCAATAGGATGCCCCAGCGCAGTGGCTCCACCATGAATATTGACCTTTTCATGGGTAATGCCCAGCTCCTGCATGGCGGCCATGGTAACAACAGCAAAGGCTTCATTGATTTCAAACAAGTCCACTTCGCCCACCGACCAGCCCAGTCGCTCCATGAGTTTCTGCATGGCTGCAACTGGCGCTGTGGTGAACCAGGCGGGTTCCTGAGCGTGTTGGCTATAACCACGAATTGTCGCCAATGGGCGCAAGCCATGTTGCTGCACATAATCCGCCGAGGCCAGCACCATGGCCGAAGCGCCATCGGAGATTTTGGAGGCATTGGCGGCGGTCACGGTACCGCCATCGCGCTTGAACGCCGGGCGCAGATGCGGAATTTTTTCAATGATACAGCGCCCTGGCTCCTCATCAACACAAATTTGTTTTTCCTCCCGGCGGTTTTTTACGGTCACCGGTGTGATTTCTTCAGCAAACGCCCCGGATTCAATGGCCTGTTGCGCGCGCCGCACGCTTTCAGCCGCAAAAGCGTCCTGCTGCTCACGGCTGAAAGCATATTTATCCGCACAGGATTCAGCAAAAACACCCATGAGGTGATTGTCATAAGGGTTGGTCAGCCCATCATGGAACATATGGTCCACAACAGACTGATTGCCCATGCGATAGCCCGCCCGGGCACCTGGCAATAAATAAGGTGCCAGGCTCATGTTTTCCATGCCTCCGGCCACCGCCACGGATGCAGAATCAGCGACAATGGCATCGGCAGCCTGCATGACGGTTTTCATGCCCGAGCCACACACCTTGTTGACAGTGGTGCATGGTACAGAAAGCGGCAATCCGGCACCCAGCGCCGCCTGACGCGCCGGGGCCTGACCCACGCCGGCGGGTAACACGCAACCCATCAGCAGTTCATCCACATCTCCGGCGTCAATTTCAGCCTGCTCAATAGCCGCGGAAATGGCTTCCGCCCCCAGCTTTGGGGCGGGAGTCGACGCAAACTGTCCCTGAAATGAACCAATAGGAGTTCTTTTTGCACCAATAATATACACAGATTTTCTCATGTTATTTCTCATTTGCCTTTTGCGTTTCTGTAAAGTTCCCTGCCAATCAGCATCAAACGAATTTCACTCGTTCCGGCACCAATATCATACAACTTGGCATCACGCAGCAAACGACCGGTAGGATACTCGTTGATATAGCCATTGCCACCAAGCACCTGAATGGCCTCCAGCGCCACCTGAACAGCACAGCTGGAAGCATGATACAAGCAGGCGGCCGGGTCCAGCCTTGATTCAATACCCGCATCATAGTCTCGGGCCACGCCATAGGCAAAATAGCGGCTGGATTGCAAGTCGCTGTACATTTTTCCCAGCTTCGCCCGCATCAATCCGAATTCACCAATGGGTTTGCCAAATTGTTGCCGTTGTGAGGTGTAAGGAACCGCAATATCCAGGGCCGCTTGCATAATGCCCAGCGGACCACCGGCCAGAACCAGCCGCTCGGTGTTCAGGCCGGACATGAGAATCCGCACGCCTTCATTCACCTCGCCCAAGACATTTTCTTCGGGAATCTCGCAATCCTCGAATACCAGCTCGCAGGTATTTGAGCCGCGCATGCCCAATTTATCGAGTTTTTGCGCTGTAGAAAATCCCGGCATGCCCTTTTCCACGATAAAGGCTGTGATGGTATGCGCGCCCTGCTCCCGCGGGGCGGTACGCATATACACAATCAGCACATCGGCATCCGGCCCATTGGTGATCCACATCTTGTTACCATTGGCAATCCAGCGATCACCCTTTTTTACCGCCGTACAGCTCATGGAGCCAACCACATCGGAACCCGCACCAGGTTCGCTCATGGCCAGCGCACCCACCTTTTTTCCGGCACATAAGTCCGGCACATAGCGCTGGCGCTGGGCCTCACTGGCATGTTTGTAAAGATTATTCAGACAAAGGTTGGAATGCGCCCCATAGGAAAGGCCTACAGAAGCCGAAGCCCGGGAGATTTCTTCCATGGCCACCACATGCGCCAGATAGCCCATGTCGGTCCCCCCGTATTCTGCCGGAATCGTCATGCCATGCAAGCCGAGTTCGCCCATTTTTTGCCACAAGTCGTCAGGAAAAGCGTTGTCCCGATCAATAGCCTCAGCCCGTGGCGCGATTTCCTTGTCGGCAAAGTCCCGCACAGTATCGCGCAACAGATCCAGTTCTTCGCCCAGTTTCATTTCCCCTATCATGGTCATTATCCTTCTTGTCGCCCCGGCTCTGCGAAAACAGAGAACCGGAACAGTGATGGCAAAACAACAGAAAAGGCCACCGACAAGGTGGCCCGATATACTGAATCCCTAGACGATCTTGTTTTCAATGGCGTGCCCCTGGCCATTTTTAATCCGCCCTGAAAACAGATTTTTGCGTTGCGCCATGTAGGGCATCTTGATTTTTCCGATTTTGGCAATGCGTTCTTCAGCCATGCGGTCAGCCGCCTGCCAGGTGGGTATGCCATCCCGCGCTGCAATATCAAAGATTTTCTTGATTCCGTAGTAGATATTTCGCGTCATACGCATGGCGCGCTCGCGGTTGTAGCCTTCCAGCTCAATGGACACATTCATTAACCCACCGGCATTCACAGCATAATCCGGCGCATACAGAATGCCCCGCCGTTCCAGCTCATTGCCATCTTCCGGGGTTGCCAACTGGTTATTGGCGCTGCCACAGACAATATCGAAATGAAACCGGGGGATGGTTTCCGCGTTAACTGTCCCGCCCAGCGCGCAGGGAGAATAGACATTCGCTTCCACATCATAAATGTCGTCCAGGCCAACGGCTTCACAACCCAGTTCATCCACGGCCTGTTGGACAGATTCCGGGTTAATATCGGTCACAAACACCTTGGCGCCTTCGCCACGCAGCAATTTAATCAGCTCCATGCCCACATGACCGGCACCCTGAACCGCATAGGAATAATCCCCCACATTTTGGTTGCCGTACTTCTTCTCCAAAGAGGCCTTGATGCCCTGCAAGGTGCCCAGGGCGGTGAATGGTGAAGGATCGCCACTGCCGCCATGCACCTGGTGCACACCCACCACATTTTCGGTTTCCTGAAAAACATATTCCATGTCATTGACATCAATGCCCACGTCCTCGGCGGTAATGTAACGGCCACCCAGAGAATCAATAAAACGACCAAAGGCGCGAAACAGTTCTTCAGACTTGTCTTTTTTGGGGTCGCCAATAATGATGGACTTCCCTCCACCCAAATTAAGGCCGGAAACTGCAGCCTTGTAAGTCATGCCCCGTGACAGCCGCAGCACATCATCCAGTGCCTCTTGCTCCGTGGCGTAGGGCCACATACGCAGGCCGCCCAGAGCAGGCCCCAAAACAGTATTGTGAATGGCGATAATTGCCTTTAGGCCTGCTTCCTTGTTATGACAAAAAACCACCTCTTCATGCTCGGTCTCATACAGGGTTTCAAAAAGATTCATTGCTTGCGTCTCCAAAAAATAGTCTGTGAACAGTACCGCCACGACGGTACAGAGTGGATTTCAGGCAGCCGTACAGGCTTCCCCTGAACAGGCCCGGGCCTCTCTCTTTTTGATGATTCGATTGTCCATGCCAGCGAAGACTGACCAATACCCTGCCGGTACTCATTGGCGGCAAACAAAGGCAGGCCAAAACCACCGCCAACAGCCGCTTGTGAGCAGGATTTAATTGTATGGACCCGCCGGATATCGGTGATGCTTTTGGTTGTTGTCAATGCCCGGCGCGAGCCGTATTCTACCGCAAAACGGCCACCATTGCCGCCTCATTCTGCGCCCTGAAGACGCTATGGCGTCACATTAAAATTGCAGACTGAGCACAAAAGCAGCCAACAGGGTCACCATCACCGGAATCAGCAACGACACCACCGCAATATCTTTATAGGACTGGCGATGGGTCAAGCCACAAATGGTCAACAAGGTAATGACTGCGCCATTGTGAGGCAGGGTATCAAACCCGCCGGAAGCCATGGATGCCAGCCGATGCATCCACTCTAGCGGGATATGATACTGGGTAGCCAGCTGATAATAGGTGTCCCCCAGGGCTTCCAGGGCGATACTCAGCCCGCCGGAGGCCGAGCCGGTAATGCCTGCCAGCACATTGATAGCCACGACTTCGGAAAGCAGCGGGTTGCCCGGAGCCACATTCAAAACTGCCTCCTTAACGATGGCAAAAGCCGCCAGCGAAGCAATGGTGACGCCATAACCCACTTCCGAGCCAGTATTAAATGTTGGCAACATGGAGCCCAATGCGCCTGCGGTCACAGAACGATTCAGACTCTTGAAACGCCTGAAATTGAGCATGGCCACCATGATATTGGCCGCAAACAGAGAAACGATCATAGACCAGATGCCTTGCACCTTCTTGACATCTGTAGCGCCAAAACGGGCATCAGCCAAATAACTGGTATCCATCATCGGCAACCAGAATGTGGTAAACAAAAAACTCACCAGCATCACTGTCAATATGGGCACAATCGCGACCCAAAATCCCGGCAGATTATCATCGGCCAGCATCTCTGGCTCCTGGGTATGGCCACGACCATAGCCTTCGTCACCACTGCGGCGGATTTGCCGATTAATCCACACCAGCCCCAATAACATAATCACCATGCCAGAAACCAGCCCGACCACCGGCGCGGCATAAATTGTGGTGCCAAAGTAACTGGTGGGGATAATATTATGAATCTGCGCGGTGCCCGGCAGGCAGGTCATGGTGAAAGTAAAAGCGCCCAGCGCAATGGCCGCCGGAACAAACCGTTTCGGCATATCCGCCTCGCGGAACATGGCCGCGGCCAAGGGATAAACCGCAAAGGCCACCACAAAGGCCGAAACGCCTCCGTAAGTCAGAATGGCGCACGCCAACACAATGGAAAGAGCTGCGTGTTTCCTGCCCAGCTTGCGAAGAATGGTCTGGGCAATGGCCCGGGCGCTACCGGAATCCTGCATCAGCTTGCCAAAAACCGCCCCCAGCAGGAAAATGGGAAAATACTTTTTAATAAATCCCACCACCCCATTCATAAAGACCTCGGTATAAACCCCCAGTATCATCTGCCCTTCTCCGGCAATCATCACCGCCAGCAAAGCCAGCAAGGGCGCCAGAATAATTACGCTCACGCCCCGGTAAGCCAGATACATCAACAGCAGTAAACTTAGCAAAATCCCGTAAACGCCGATCATTGTGTTCCCCTTTGTTTATTAACTCGCATGCCATTACACAGACGGTCCGTTTAATGACCGGCCAAGTATATACCACCTTGATGTCTCTCTCATTCTTCCACTCCTGTGCTTGAAGGGACTACCTGCCTGTGCCAAGATAGAGTACGCGCCTGCCACTGGGCGGCCACGTCCATGCGCTTCTGCCATCCAACCAGAGAAAAAAACCAATGAAAACTATTACCCTGATACTCAGCCTGGCCGCGACTACGATCATCCCTGGCCGGGCACAAACCGCGCCAGAAACAACAATACCTGAGAAAGACCTGCAGGCGGTGGCCCCAAAAGTCGTCGCCTGGCGACGAGACTTTCACCAGCACCCGGAACTGTCCAACCGCGAGTTTCGAACCAGTGCAATCGTTGCCGAACACTTGAAGAAACTGGGCATGGATGTACAACAAGGCATTGCCCACACCGGCGTTGTCGGTATTCTCAAAGGTGGCAAGCCCGGCCCTTTCATCGCCCTGCGTGCAGACATGGACGCCTTGCCGGTAACCGAGCAGGTTGATCTGCCATTTGCCTCCAAGGAAACCGCAGAATACCGCGGCGAACAGGTGGGCGTTATGCACGCCTGCGGCCATGACGCCCATACCGCGATTCTGATGGGGGCAGCTGAGGTGTTTGCCAAAAACCGCGACAAATTGCCGGGCACGTTAATGTTTATTTTCCAGCCGGCTGAAGAAGGCGCGCCAGAAGGCGAACAAGGCGGAGCTGAATTGATGCTTGCCGAAGGTTTGTTCAAGCAGCACAAGCCCGATGCCATTTTCGGCCTGCACATCACCTCATCGGCCCCCAGCGGCGTGGCCCTGCTGCACAGTGGACCGGCCATGGCCAGTGTAGATTCCTTTACCGTCACCGTCAAAGGGCAGCAGGTGCATGGCTCCAGCCCCTGGAAAGGCGTGGATCCCATTGTTACCGCAGCGCAAATTATCAACGGCATACAAACCATTGTTTCCCGCCGGGTGGATTTGACCAAAGCACCTGCCGTGGTGTCTTTTGGCGCCATCAAGGGTGGCATCCGCAGTAATATCATCCCCGACCAGGTGGAAATGGTGGGCACCATTCGCAACTTTGATGAAGGCATCCGTACTCAAATCCACAACGAAATCCGCCTGACCGCCGAAAAAATCGCCGAAGCCAATCATGCCAGCGCCGACGTCAATATTCGCATCTGGTATCCGGTCACCGTGAATGACCCTGAACTGACCCGGCAAATGAAGCCCACCCTGGAAAAAGTCTTCGGAAAAGACAAGGTCATTGATCCCGGACTTATCACCGGCGCGGAGGATTTTTCATTTTTTGCCCGCGAAGTGCCCGGCATGTATTTCTTCATGGGCGTTACGCCGCCGGATCGCGACTACAAGACAGCGCCCACCAACCATTCACCCAAATTCTATGTGGATGAGTCTGCCCTGCAGAATGGCGTTAAAGCCTTTGTGCAACTGGTGGAAGACTATGCCCACACAAACAATTCCAACAATGCGGGGAAAACCCTTTAGGTAAACATAAATCCCGTGGCGGAAGACCTCGGGTTTTACCGAGGGCGGATATCCATTGGCGGATCGCCGTGAACCTGCTCTGTTAGGCCTGTTGGAAACAACGAGCCGCGCCTGGGGCGAAAACCTGCGGTTTTGTATCTGTTGGACACGTCGTGCCGCCTGGAGGTATGGATTCCGGGTCTCGCTAAGCTCGCCCGGAATGACGGAGGAGGGAGGCTCGCCCGGAATGACGAAGGTTGGGAGGCTCGAATAACGAGAAGGGAAAACTAACTCGGGATGACAAAGGTTGGGATCTTGCCCGAAATGGCAATGCCTCGTCATTCCCGCCTACTCTCCCGTCATTCCCGCACCTGACCCGTCATTCCCGCGAAAGCGGGAATCCATGCTACAAAATGGCACAACATTTCCCGAAGCAATCGCACACAGCTAGCCGGTATTGGTCTTTTCTATCTGTGCGCGCTTGTATTCGGACATGGTGCCTAGTCTCCAGGCAACCGCAGCCCAAACGAGAGAAACGGTTGCACCCACCAGCGCCAGTGCGGAAAAACCCAAAAAGTGGCTGAGTTGCCGGTAAGTCCAGCCACTGGCAACATCGCCTGCGCGATAAATCACTGTATCGATGAAATTTTTGGCCTTATACTTGGCGCGCTCATCGACTACTGTGTAGAGTACATTCATGGATGGATTCAGCAAACCATAAGCCCCACTGCGGCGAATCACCTGCACAGTCACCATAACCATAAAGACTGGCAATAAAGCCAAAGCCGTGAAGCCAATGCTCATGGCCACCGGGATCAGGGCAAGCACCAGAGCAAAGCGCCAACGTGTGAGCAAGACAGGCGTCAAAACCAGTTGAAACAGTAAGGTCAAGCTGTTGGTAGCCAGATCAATTTTGGCAAATACCTGGGTCTGCATAGCGGGGTCGTGAAAATACTGCTGAACCAATGTGGCCTGCATAAAGTACAGAAAAGTACCGGTCAAGGTGGCAAAAAATGTAATCAGCGCAATGAACTGTAAATAGCGGGATTTCAGAACCAGTTGGAACCCTTCCAGCACACTGCCGCCCATGGGGGCTTCCGGGTTCACACGGGAACGCCCGGCATAACGGCGCAGGGCGTAGATACAGACAATGCAGAACAACAAAAATGCCGCTGAAACCAGCATCAACCGGGCACTGCCCAAATCCTTGACCAGAGTGACAGTCAGCAAAGGCCCGGTAATGGCCCCAATGCTGCCGCCGGCGGCAATCAGGCCAAACAGGCGCTTGCCTTGTTCGCGATTGTAGATATCGGCCATATAGCTCCAAAAGACCGACACGATAAAGAGGTTGAAGACACTCACCCAAATAAAGAAAGTCCTCGCCAGAATAACGTTTTGGTCGTAGCGAGAAAATAAAAAATAAAACAGAACGATATTGCTGGCGAAAAACAAATAGATAAAAGGAAGAAAAACCTTGCGGGGAAAACTGGATACGATTTTTCCGTAGATAGGTTGAACCAGCAACATGACTGCCAGCGTGCCGGTAAATAGCCACTGCAAATTATCGACCCCTGAGGCCACACCCATTTGCTCCCGTACCGGACGCAACATGTAGTAGCTGGTGAGCAGGGAAAAAAAGTACAGAAACGACCAGGCCACCATTTTCAGTTCGCCGGGGCGGAAATTAAAGGCTTCTCGAATACTTGCCAAGGATTTCATCGGTCAGGCCAAAGGAAAGGGGGCAGAAAAATCATTCACGGCCTCGCACGGTAGAAGATGCTGCGATATTTTCGTCCACATGGACAGGTGGGGCAGATAATTCGAGGTCATTTTGCCCAGTGTAAACATACTGAACGCGGGAAGTCAGTCCGCAAGGCAACACATAGGGAATGGTTTCTGCGTGTCTGGCCACCACTTCCACCGGTAATTCCTCGCCCCATAAAACGGCCTCGTCCCCTATTCCAACAGCGCTGTCACGGCCGATTTCAACGGCCAGCATATCCATGGAAACACGACCGACGACCTTGTAGTACAAACCGTTGATATAAACCGGCGTGCCATTACGCGCATGCCAGGGATAACCATCGCCATAACCAATCCCCAACACCGCTATCCGGCTATCGACCGGCGCCTGCCAGCAACCGCCATAGCCGACCTTTTCACCGGCCTGAATATCTTTCAGCGCGATCACATTGGCAGCAAGCCGCATCACCGGCTTCAAGCCCAGCTCCGAACCAAGGATATCCGCCATGGGCGAAATGCCATAGAGCGCCAAACCTGCCCGTACCCAGCGAAAAGAAGTTTCCGGAAAACTAAAAATGGCGGCGGAATTGGCCGCGCTCATGGACAAGCCACACTCCAGGTCAGTCAAGGCCTCCAACTGCTTCATGCTGTGTTCGCTGTCTGCCTGGTCGGCGCTGGCAAAGTGCGTCATCACCGTGATATTGGACGCTGGCGCAATGCTTTTCAGCCGTTGAAGAACGTCCGTCCACTGGCTACGCGGAAAACCCAGACGGTTCATGCCGGTATCCACTTTTAACCACAGATTAAGCGGCACCTGTTGCGGAGAGTTCTCCAATAGCTGGAGTTGAAACGGCTGGTGAATCACGCAGTCCAGCGCCAAGGTCCGTGCGGCTTGCAACTCGGCGGCATCCAGAAAGCCTTCCAGCAACAGGATTTTCGCCTGGGGTCTCAAGCGGCGAATTGTCCGGGCTTCAGATAAAGTGGCCACGCCAAAAGCGGCTTCCTGAGGCAATGCCTTGACCACCGGCTCCAGCCCGTGACCATAGGCATCGGCCTTGACTATGGCGATGACGCCACACCCCGGACTGGCGGCATCCGCCTTTTGCGCCACCAGGGAAAAATTATGGCGCAAGTGGTTCAAATTGATACTGGCTGTGGTCCCCCTGCTCATTCCTGTGTCCCTGGTTTGTCAGAAAGATTACCATTCCCTGCCCTCTGGGGTGCAGGCGTCAGTGATCCATTGTACGGGTCGTCGTGGACTGTAAGCACCACACTGTCATCAAACTTGTAATTGTCAAAGCGATAGTATTGGCCATTAAATGTTAGATTAATGGTATCCGTGGGCCCATGACGGTTTTTACCGATAATAATTTCCGCCTTGTTGGGCTCGGGTGTTTCCGGGTTGTAAACCACGTCCCGATAGACAAACAAAATCAAGTCGGCATCCTGCTCGATCGCGCCGGACTCCCGCAGGTCAGCCATCATCGGACGGCGATCTTTCCGCTGTTCCAGGCTCCGATTGAGCTGTGACAGGGCGATCACCGGCACATTCAGCTCCTTGGCCAGGGATTTCAGGGAACGGGAAATTTGCGATATTTCTTCGGTGCGATTGTCCGCGCGCCCTCCACCCTGCATCAACTGCAAGTAGTCAATCACCACCAGATCCAATCCGCCCTGGCGACGCGCCAGACGGCGACAGCGGGCGCGGATGTCCATGGGTGTCAATGCCGGCGTGTCATCAATAAACAGGTTGGACTTGCTCAACATGGTCGCTGCAGACCCCAGCGGACCCCAGTCTTCATCGTAAAGCTTACCGGTTTTCAGGCGCTTGTTCTCAATACTGGAAAGCGATGAAAACAGGCGCACCGCCAATTGCTGGGCTGACATTTCCATGCTGAACACGGCCACGGTGTGTTTTTTGTCTGTGTTCTCGAGAAAATGCGCGCAGGCCACTTTTTCTGCGATATTCATGGCAAAACTGGTCTTGCCCATGGCCGGACGACCGGCAATGATAATCAAGTCGGATTTTTGCAGCCCCAACACAGCCTGGTCAAAGTCCAGGTAACCGGTTTTAAGCCCGGTGACATCGCTGTCGGAGTCCTTCATGACATCGATTTGTTCCAGGACCTCGCTGACCAGGTCCTGCATATCCACAAAACCTGAGCGGGTTCTGGAGATTTGTTCGCGAATCGAAAACACCTGGGACTCCGCCCGCTCGAGTAACTGATCCGAAGTCTCGCCTTCAGGGGGGTTCAGCGCTTGTTCCGTGAGCCTTCCGCCAATGTCCACCAGTTGCCGCAAAATGGATTTCTCCCGCACAATATCGGCATAAGCTTCGATATTGGCCGCACCGGGCGTTGTGGCGGCGATTTCAGTCAGATAATCCACGCCCCCGGCATCCGTATCCAGATGATGCACTTTCAGCCATTCAGAAACGGTAATCACGTCCGAAGGCTGATTATCGGCATTCAAGGCCGCAATGGCCCGAAAAATCAGCCGGTGATCGTTCCGGTAAAAATCCTTTTCGCTGAGTTTATCGGCAACCTTGTCCCAGGCCTCAGGCACCAGCAATAGCCCACCCAGAACCGAGCGCTCGGCCTCCAGAGAGTGTGGTGGCAAACGGAGATTTGGGCGCCCACTGCTGTCTGACATATCTACCTCTTACCTTCCTTTTTGCAGGAGAGAGTATTGTAGCAGGTGCCTGACCTTATGCGCCTGTGCGTCGTAAAATTGAATCACAAAAAAGCCCGGGAAAACCCGGGCTTTTTATTCTGGCTGAAAGCCGGAATTATTCCTCGCCTTCCACCTTCAGTTTAATAACGGAATCCACATCCGGATGCAGATTAATGGTGATTTCGTACTCACCCAATTGGCGGAACGGTCCATCACTCATAACCACTTCGCTCTTGTCCACGGGAAAACCGCTTTCAGTCAGTTTGTCAGCGATTTCACGCGGGCCAATCGAACCATACAGCTTGCCTTCTGGAGAGGCATTGCCCACAATCGTGATTTCCAGCCCTTCCAGAGATTCGGCACGGGCCTGGGCCGCAGCCAGTGACTCCTTGGCCTGGGCTTCCAGTTCCGCCTTGCGGGCTTCGAAAGACTTGATATTGTCTTCAGTGGCCATGGCCGCCTTGCCCTGAGGAATCAGGTAATTGCGAGCGAAGCCAGGCTTGACATTAACGATTTCTCCCAGGTCGCCCAGGTTCTGTACTTTTTGCAACAGAATGATTTGCATGATCCCGGCTCCTTAATTGAAATGTTGATCGCAATACGGCAACAGCGCCATATAGCGGGCGCGCTTGATGGCCGTAGCCAGTTGCCGCTGATACTTGGCCTTGGTGCCGGTAATGCGGCTGGGAATGATTTTCCCTGTCTCACTGATGTACTGTTTCAGTGTGTCCAGGTCTTTGTAATCAATTTCTTTAACGCCTTCAGCGGTAAACTTGCAGAAACGTCTGCGTCGATTAAAACGTGACATAATGGCTCTCCTTATTCTTCAGTGGCGGTTTCAGCGGCTTTTTCTTCAGCAGATTCAGGCGCTTTTTCTGCCTGAGCATCGTCCTGCTCTGCCTTGTCCGCCTTGTCTTTCCGGCTCTCGCTACGGGTGGACGCCTTGTTGTCTTTCTCGTCCTTCTTGGCCAAGTGGGACTCTTCTGTCACCGGGCCGTCACGCTTGATAACCAAATGCCGAAGAACCGCGTCATTGAAACGAAAAGCCTCCAGAATTTCATTCAGAATATCCTGTGTGGATTCAATATTCATCAGGTAATAATGCGCTTTATGCAAACGCTGAATGGGATATGCCAGCTGCCGGCGGCCAAGATCTTCGGCGCGGTGTACTGTGCCATTACCCTTTTCGATGATACTGCGGTAACGCTCGACCATGGCTGGCACCTGATCACTTTGATCCGGGTGCACCATGAACATGATTTCATAATGTCTCATATTGACTCCTTGTGGTTATTTAGCCACCCGCACATGCGCTGTTTAGACAGCGCAGACGGTGTGGCAAGGAAAAGAGAGCGAATTCTAGCATATCTCACATTGAAAACCAAGCAGCTTTCAGTCCCTCCTGGCATACCCAGCACAGAAAAAACCCCGGAAAATCCGGGGTTTTTCGTCTGACATTTTGTCAGATAGGACTCAATCATTCAAAACCGTGTTTGAAAATCAAGTCCGGTAAGGTGGTGACACTGGGAATAATACACCACTTGGTAATCGCTCCCGTATCAGCACCCGCATTATCAGAAACATTCAACGTCCAGTCGCCTTGCAGAACGCCGCTGGCAAAACCGCTGAGTGGCTGTTCCGGATTGATAATTCCGGTAATGCCTGGCGCTGTTGCCTGGCACGTGATGGCCGCACCGCCATCCTGGAAAGTGGCATTCACATCATCCTGGCTGCAACCCGTGCCGCCCATGCGCGTGGCCAAGGTGACCGTCGTGCCGTTATGCGTCAACGTGGCTGTTAAATCACCTGGCCAGGTATGGCTGATTTGCAACTGCACATCAACTGAATTGACTGTGCCGACATCTGTCACACTTAGAATACTGTCCACACCGGCAGCATTATTGTCGGGAATGGACACATTGCCCACAAAGCAAATCTCATTGGCCGTGGTAAAGCTGTATACCTGACTGGCGACCCCGGCACCACACACATTGGTCGCCGTGACTCGCCAATAATAAGTGGTATTGGGGCTAAGTGTTGCTGTTGACAGGTAATTGTCAGTCACAACACTGGCGCTCTCCACGATATTGGCAAAGGCCATATCAGTGGCCAGCTGAAAGTTATACCCCTGCGCTTCGGCCACCGGATCCCAGTCAAACAGGGTGCCTGCCGTGCTGATACCTGTGGCCGCATCCGCTGGCGCTAGCAGAGATGGAGCCACGGGTTGGGTATTAAACACCGCAATATCCAGATTTAACTGGCGTGTGGTGGCGCCGGTCGCCGTACCTTCCACTGTTAGCGTATGAGTACCCGGTGCCACGGTCTGGTCAATATCAATCGTGGTCGTGGAAACGCCGGTGGGCGTGACCGGGTTGGTGCCAAAACTGCCAGTAAAGCCAGCGGGCAAGGCCGGATTAAAGGCCAAGGTCACCGGGTCAACAAAACCGTTGATAGACAGTACATTTACATCCGTCACAAACTGGGCCGGATTGACCATGGTGCACACCTCTGCCGAGGTTGTCGCCGATGACAGGAAGAAACCCGGGTCACCACAGGCGTCAAAGCGGAAGGACGCAATGCGTGTTTGCCAGTTGCTCAACTGGTATTCAGAGGTAAACCAGAAGGTACAATCGTCCACCGGGTCCACCGCCATGGCAGCATAGTCGCCCCAGCGGCCAGAACCAGCCGCGGTACCAAGCACGATATCCGTTTCCGGTTGAGTCATCACACCCGCCGGATCCGCTCCCAAACGACCCGTATATTTAAGACTGGGAAACGCCGGATTACCCGGATCGGTATTGGTGTAACTGTAGCCCAGGGCCAGATTGCCCGAACTGTCCTGAGCCAGGGATCCAACAAAACGGTTTTCAGTGCTTACACCCGGATCATAGGTACCTTCCTGCTGCAAAGTCCAGTTACCCGCACCCACTTTGCGCAACTCGAACCAGCGCAACCCGGCATTAACATTGCTGCCGGTTGTGGCCGGATCAATATTGGTGGGAAAAACACCAGTCAGGGATTCATAGGAACCAAAATTACGGTATTGCAAGCGGTTCAGAATCACCTCACGAATGGGGTCCAGGCGATTGGTGGTGCCGGGTTGAGGCACGGAGAAAAAGGTCGAATAGTTGATAAACCAGGAATTGAAATCAGAAATTATGATATCCGGCAATTGCGTGACGCTGGAATTGGCAGGTGTGTCAAAGTCCACATGGAAAGCGTAGATTTCCAGCAGGTCAGTGGTGGGGTTATTGGGATAACTGCTATGCGCTTCTTCATCGACATGCCGCATCACAATGCCAGGCGCACCGGCTGGCGGCGCGAGCAAACCATCCCAGTCAGCCGGGGTGGCGGTTTCAAAGCCATAACCAGGCAAGTCGCTTAACTGAAACCGCTGCATAGGCCGGGCCGTGGCACCATTCAGCATATTGGTTCGGTCAAAAGCGTACAAGGCCCGGCTTTCATTGGCCGTGCCATAGTAGGCGTCCGGCCATACGCCAAAGTGGGGATAATCAGGAAAAGTCGGTGCCTGGAAGCCATAAAAATACCAGCCGCCTGAGACGGGATCACCCGTCTGGGAAATATAAAAGCACATGTAGTTGCCAGAGGTGCTGAACTCCTGCATAAACCAGCGGCCCGCGCCCTGATCATAAAGGATAATCGGGTCGCCAGTGCCGTCCGCGCAGGCATGACCAGCATCCGCCAAACTATCCATGGCAAAAGGCCCCGCTGCCACCGAACCATCTGTTTTGTTATAGACCACCACTGTCGCGCCACCGCTCCCATTGATGGATTGCAGGTAATAATTCGGACCGATATCACCCACGGGATCCGGAGGCTGAACACCGCTAAATCCCTGACCATCCTGATTAATTGTCGGTGTTGTGAAAGCACGGTTAGCCTTGGGTTTAACAGTTTTCTGCTTGGCCGCCAGGGGATCAGGGCTCAGGCTGGCGACATTTTTTTGTGGTGGGCTGGAAGGGTAAATCCGGCGTGGAATTTCCTTGACCGGATCACCGGGCTTCCACATTCTTACCTTGGGCAACTGGCGCAAATCCACATTGCGCACCACCGGTGTCACAGGTCCGCCAATGGCCTCAACCTGCACGGAAGATAATGGGTCCGGCGCCGGTGCCCGGCTTTTGCTTTCGTCCGCTTGGACGCCAGCGCTTAACCCAACCAAAACGCCCAGCGCTGTCGCTGTGCGCCAATTATTTTTTTGAGTGCTCATTTTTTTCCTCTCTCTTTACTTATGTTCCGAACAACGCCGTCGTGAGAGCATGGTTCGGGCGTGGGGTCGACCACTGTATTACAGCGCCAATCCCCGGACTCACCGGCTGGCCGGATAGGCCCGAATGGCCACCTGCCCGCGCCGGCTGTTCAACTTCACCACATGTCCCCCGCCATTGATGGTCGCTATTGCTTTTTTATCCGGTTCAGCATGGGGGACTCTTTCCACTTCCAGGGAAAAATGCGTAATCAGATCACCGGATGTTTCCAGGTGTGCGGTAACGGTATCGTTTTCCGCCACCCAGACTTCCACAGCCCCGGTAACTGATGAAAATGTTTGCGGTTTTTTGGTGACATCTTTTAACAGAACTGCCGCAATATCGCCGCTATTGGTCTTGACGTTTATTGCCGCCTTGTTTTTGTTCAGTCGCACGCGCCCGGCGTCTGTCTGTACCGTCAAAGGGGCGCGCAAGCCCCTGGCCTCGACCAAACCCGATGTGGTTTTGACATTGACCGCCTTTCCCAATGGCACCATAACCACCACATCCAAGCGGCTTTTCTGCGGCTGGATTGACGGTGAGGCGGGTTTCACTTCAATCAGGTCCGTGTTGGCATCCGTGGTGATAATCAGTGTTAAATCGCCATCGAGATTTTGTTTGACGGATACGATTTCCATATCACTGCTGTAACCACCAAAGCGCAAACGGACATCGCCATAAGGGTTAATGACCCGTACAAGCGGTGCCTTGCTGGATACGACCCGAGTCTCTTTGTGCAATGTCGCCGCTGCCTTGCCTGAATCAACCACAGCGGGACTGGTTGATGCCGAAACACTTGATGAAACTCCGGCGAGAAACAGGCAGGAAAGAAGCCACCAACCAAGGCGCAGAATACGAAAGGAATCAATGTTCATCTGGCCGAACATAACCTTTTTTCAGCCTACAGGCAAGCCCCCTGCCCCACTTGATTTGGAAAATCCCCAAGCGGGTGACAAAATTTAACATGGCGTTAACATTCACGCGGATCAAGGGATGAAATCCGGGCAAAAAGCAGCCCTCTGTGCGTGTTGTTGTTAGCTCTGCTCTTTTACCACGCCGCAGCTCAATTCTCGTATTGAATTAGTGAGCGCACCGGACGATCATACCACTGAAACGTATTCAGATATTGCAGGTCAATCAGGCTTAAAAAGCCGTCAACATGGTAATTGGCGCGCTGCGCCAGCTCGGCTGAGGCCATAAAAGTGCCACCAGTGGCCAGTACGTCATCCACCAGCCACAGGCGTTGTCCGGCGCCTTGCTGGATTTCCAGGGCCGCAGTGCCGTATTCCAGCGCGTATTCCTGATGGCAAGCCGGCTTGGGCAATTTGCCTTTTTTGCGAATCATGACAAAGCCTTTTCCCTTGGCCTGGGCCAAGGCAGCGGCAAAAATAAAGCCGCGCGACTCAATACCCGCCAACGCATCAACAGCCTGCCATTCCGCATCACTCAGCAACGCCGCCATGGCTTCAATGGTTTCGGGAAAATGTTTTAGCAACAAAGGACCAATATCCCGAAATAGCACTCCGGGTTTGGGGAAATCAGGCACATCGTGAATCAAAGCCTTGAAATCTGTCATAATTCTGTCCTGTTAATGCTAGCCAGAGTGTTTGCCAGGCTGTGGTATTTTAAGGGGCTTTGGTTGTGGCTCAACAATGTCGCGAACCAGCAACTGCAGCCGTTTACGCCCACGAAATTCATTTACAGCCAGTTCAAAAGTCACCCAGACACGCTCGCCTTCGGGTGGAAACTCCTGCGGGATTTTTCCGAAAGCCACCGCCTCGATTTTCTTATAGCCATCAATCACACGCAATTCCAGGCGCGTATGCGCCGTGCCAATAAGCTTTTTGCTTTCCACCGTGAACCAGCCATCAAACAAGGGCGGTGGAAAGCCTTGTCCCCAAGGGCCCGCTTGCTGCAGGGCCTCGGCTGTATAGAGAGAAAAATCGCCTTCCGCCAGCGGCCCGTCCGTTTCAACACAGCGAGCCAGGGGGGTGTGTTGGTGATGCGTCTGTACCTCGATCTCGAACTCCCGGGTGAAATCCACCAGTTTATCCCGGTGTATGGTGACACCTGCAGCCATGGCGTGACCGCCGAAGCGCCGCATCAATCCGGGATGCCGGGTTTCCATGGCCACCAGCGCATCACGCAAATGAAACCCACTGACCGAACGCCCAGACCCTTTAAGCCACTCGCTGGAATCACTTTCCGGCGCAAATGCAAAAACCGGGTGACCGGTTCTTTCTTTAACCTTTGAGGCCAGTAAGCCAACAATGCCCTGGTGCCAGTCCTTGTGGAAAAGGCACAAACCCAGTGGCAAGCGATCCATTTTTTTAAGTTGCGTGACCACGCTGTCGGCCAGATGCTGCATATCGGCCTGAATGCTGCGCCGCTGATGATTGATGTCATCCAGTTGTCTGGCCAGATTGCCTGCTTCATCCTCGTCATCAGTCAGCAACAAATTGATGCCGATGCTCATGTCTTCCAGTCGACCGGCCGCATTCAAACGCGGCGCCAGGAAAAAGCCGATGGTTTCCGTGGTCACGGTTTCCTTGTCTTTGCCGGCCACCGCCAGCAAGGCCCGAATGCCGGCAAGGGTTTTGCCTGCCCGAATGCGGCGAATTCCTTCGGTGACCAGAATACGGTTGTTGGTATCCAGCGGCACCAGATCAGCCACCGTGCCCACCGCCACCAAATCCAGCCAGGTGGCCAGCTTCGGCGGGTCGATCTGCTGGGCGCGAAACCAGCCGGATTCCAGCAATTGCTGTCGCAATGCGGCCATCAGGTAAAACAGCACACCCACACCGGCCAGATTCCCGGAAGGAAAATCGCAATTCGGCAAATTGGGATTCACAATGGCGCAGGCTTTGGGCAACTCTTCACCAGGCAGGTGGTGATCGGTAATAATCACCTCCATGCCGGCGGCATTGGCCGCCTCCACACCAGCCACCGAAGAAATGCCATTATCCACCGTAATCACCAGTTCAGTCTGGCGTTCGGCCAAAATCGGCACCAGTTCGGGGCTGAGGCCATAACCAAAGTCAAACCGGTTTGGCACCAGAAAGTCCACATGCTGCGCGCCAAATGCCCGCAATACACGCAATGCCAAGGCGGTGGCGGTGGCGCCATCGGCATCAAAGTCGCCCACCACACAAATGCGCTGGTTTTGCCGCACCGCCTGCTGAAGCCGGGCGGCGGCCTGCTGTAGTCCTGTCAGTCCCTCGGGGCGAAGCAGATTCTGCAACCGGTACTGAACCTGCTCCGGCGTGGTAATGCCCCGGGCCAGATAAAGCCGCTCCACCAGCGGATGCAGCCCCAGACCCTTCAGGGCGTCACTGCTGACCACGGCACGGTGTTTTATTTCCACATGATTCGCCCTGGTGGCGGCTTACTCGTACTTGATCGAGAGAATATAATAGGTTTGAACGCCACCTGGCGCATGCACCTTGACTTCGTCATCCACTTCCTTGCCAATCAGCGCCCGGGCAATGGGCGAGCTGACGGAAATCAGGCCCTGTTCAATATCAGCCTCGGCATCACCCACAATCTGGTAAGTCACTGTCTGGTCACCGTCTTCGGTTTCCAGTTCAACAGTGGCACCAAAAACCACTTTATCGCCCACATTCAGCTTGCTGACATCGATCACTTCAGCCCGGGAAAGCAGCGCCTCCAGGGTAGATATGCGTCCTTCGATAAAACCCTGTTCTTCCTTGGCTGCATGATATTCGGCATTTTCCTTCAGGTCTCCGTGGGCTCGGGCCTCCTGAATGGCTTTTTTTATCCGGTTTCTGTCGACCCGTTTCAATCGTTCCAGTTCTTCGCGAAGACGCTGCGCGCCCGCAGCGGTAATTGGTTCCCTTTTCATTTGACTCATAAAATTCATGTCCTCTTGTACTTAACAGCCAACATGCTCCGTGGTCTATGCTGGCCCATTGTTCTGATGCAGTTCGTCAAGGGTAAATATGCGGTTATTCTGCAAATAGCCATAGGCTTCCAGAGTGGCCGCAGCCCCATAAATTGTGGTTGAATAATTGACGCTTTGCTGTAAGGCCTCACGCCGAATCGAATAAGAGTCGGCAATGGCGGTAGCGCCTTCGGTGGTATTGATAATGAAGTCCACTTCCCGGCTTTTGATTTTGTCAACAATGTGCGGCCGCCCTTCTGTGACCTTCTTCACCCGTTCACAGTACAATCCGGCCTGCCGCAATAACTGACAAGTGCCGCCGGTGGCGACCAGCTCAAAGCCCATATCAACCAGCTTTTTGGCCAATGGTACCACTTTTTCCTTATCCGCATTGCGGACAGAGACAAAAGCGGTGCCTTGTAACGGCATGACCGTCTGGCTGGCCTGTTTGGCCTTGGCCACCGCCTCGCCGAAGCTGGCGCCAACGCCCATGACCTCGCCGGTAGACCGCATTTCCGGCCCCAGAATCGGATCCACCCCCGGAAACTTGAGAAACGGAAAGACCGGTTCCTTGACAGAAAAATGGTTCAGATTCAACCGTTCACGCACATCCTGTTTGGCCAGAGGGGTTCCGGCCATGCAGCGGGCGGCGATTTTGGCCAGCGGCAAGCCGGTGGCCTTGGACACAAAAGGCACGGTGCGGGAAGCCCGCGGGTTCACCTCCAGTACATAGATTTCTTCTCCCTGGATGGCGAACTGGGTATTCATTAATCCGACAACGCCCAGTGCCCTGGCCATTTTGGCAGCCTGGGCGGCCAGTTCCTGCTGAATATCCGGGCTGAGGGAAAAAGGTGGAATACTGCATGCCGAATCGCCCGAGTGAACACCTGCCTGCTCGATGTGTTCCATGATGCCGCCCACCAGAACATCCCGGCCATCACAAATCAGATCGACATCCACTTCGGTGGCATGGTCCAGAAAGCGATCCAGCAACACCGGGGATTCATTGCTGACCTTGACCGCTTCGCGCATGTAGCGCTGTAGTTCCTGGTCATTGTTGACGATTTCCATGGCCCGGCCACCCAATACATAGGAAGGCCGCACCACCAGCGGATAACCCACTTCAGCGGCCAGTTCCAAGGCTTCTTCAGCACTGGTGGCAGTCCGGTTAGGGGGTTGTTTCAGCCCCAGGTCATCCAGAACTTTTTTGAATTGTTCGCGATCCTCGGCAAGATCGATACACTGGGGCGAGGAACCAATAATCGGCACACCGGCTTCTTGCAACTGCCGTGCCAGATTCAGAGGGGTTTGGCCGCCATATTGAACAATGACGCCGTCAGGCTGCTCAATGGCCACGATTTCCAGCACATCTTCCAGGGTCAAAGGTTCAAAATAGAGGCGATCGGATGTGTCAAAGTCGGTTGATACGGTTTCCGGATTGCAATTGACCATGATGGTTTCCAGACCATCTTCCCTCAGCGCCAAAGCGGCATGTACACAGCAATAATCAAACTCGATACCTTGGCCGATGCGATTGGGCCCGCCGCCAAGCACCATAATCTTCCGATTCTGACTGGGACGGGACTCATCATGCCGTTCATAAGTGGAGTACAAGTAAGCAGTGGGCGAAGCAAATTCACCGGCGCAGGAGTCCACCCGTTTGTAAACCGGACGAACACCCAGTTCGTGACGCCTGGCGCGGATGCTGGCCTCTTTGGCACCAAGCAGTTGCGCCAGTCGTTTGTCGGAAAAACCCTGTTGTTTCACCGCTTGCCAGGTCTCGGTATCCCATTGCCGCCAGTCCTCGCCTGTCATGGCTTTCTCCAGCGCAACAATGTGTTCAATCTGGGCAAGAAACCAGGGGTCGATGGCTGACAAACGGTGAATATCGTCCAGAGAGTATCCCAAGCGGAAAGCGTCCGCCACATACAGCAGGCGATCAGATGAGGGTTCACGCAGCTCCTTTTCGATATCAAAGCCCGCGGCGATATCTTCGGCGGAAACCTGGGGATCCAGCCCCGACAAACCGGTTTCCAGGCTTCGAAGCCCTTTCTGCAAGGATTCCGCAAAAGTGCGGCCAAAGGACATGGCCTCGCCCACAGATTTCATCTGGGTGGTTAACCGGTTTTCCGCTTGAGTGAATTTTTCAAAGGCAAAACGCGGGATTTTAGTCACCACGTAGTCAATGCTGGGTTCAAATGAAGCAGGAATCACCCCGCCGGTGATTTCATTTCTCAGTTCATCCAGTGTGTAGCCCACGGCAAGCCGGGCCGCCACCTTGGCAATGGGAAAGCCGGTGGCTTTGGACGCCAAAGCCGAAGAACGCGATACCCGCGGGTTCATTTCGATGACCACCACCCGGCCGTTTTCGGGATTCACGGCAAACTGCACATTGGAACCACCGGTGTCCACCCCGATTTTACGTAACACCGCCAGCGATGCATCACGCAAATACTGGTATTCCTTGTCGGTCAGCGTTTGGGCTGGCGCCACTGTAATGGAGTCGCCGGTATGCACGCCCATGGGGTCCAGGTTCTCGATACTGCAAACAATGATGCAGTTGTCCTTGCGATCCCGCACCACTTCCATTTCAAACTCTTTCCATCCCAGCAAGGATTCCTCCAGCAACACTTCCGTGGTGGGGGACAGCTTGAGCCCCTCGGCGGTGATACGTTCAAACTCTTCCAGGTTATAGGCGATGCCACCACCGGATCCACCCATGGTGAAGGACGGCCGGATGATGACCGGGTAGCCGATTTTCTTTTGGGCTTCCCGTGCTTCATCGATATCATGAACCAGATATGATTGTGGCGTATGCAAACCGATTTCGGTCATGGCCTCACGAAACAGCTCGCGATCTTCGGCCATGTCGATGGCTTCTCGCGTCGCGCCAATCATTTCAACGCCATATTGCTCCAGCACCCCGTGGCTGGCCAGATCCAGCGCACAATTCAACGCTGTTTGCCCACCCATGGTTGGCAGTATGGCATCCGGTCGCTCTTTCTCGATGATACGCGCCACGGTTTTCCAGTTAACCGGTTCAATGTAAATCGTGTCAGCGGTTTCCGGGTCGGTCATGATGGTGGCCGGATTGGAGTTCACCAAAATCACCCGATAGCCTTCTTCGGTAAGCGCCTTGCAGGCCTGCGTGCCTGAATAGTCGAACTCGCAGGCTTGGCCAATGACGATGGGGCCTGCGCCCAGTACCAGAATGCTGTGGATATCATTGCGTTTAGGCACGGCTGGCTCCCTGGTTATTGGTGGTTGAAGCGTCTATTGCAGGTTTTGCAAACTGCGCCTTGTGCTGACGGTAATCCCGCATGGCCTGAATAAATGGCTGAAACAGCGAACGGGCATCATGTGGCCCCGGACTGGCCTCCGGGTGACCCTGAAAACCGTAAGCTGGCATATCCGTACAGGCGATGCCTTGCAAGGACTGGTCGAATAGCGACTTGTGTGTGGCTGTGACGCCTACGGGCAGACTGGCCTCATCGACCGCAAAACCGTGATTTTGGCTGGTAATCATTACAGCGCCAGAAGCCATATCCTGCACCGGATGATTGGCGCCATGGTGCCCGAATTTCATTTTTTGCGTGCTGGCTCCACATGCCAGTGCCAGCAACTGGTGACCGAGACAAATCCCAAACAATGGGATGCCGGTTTTTAATAACGTGCGGATGGCTTCAATGGCATAATCGCAGGCGGCCGGATCCCCGGGGCCATTGGACAAAAACACGCCGTCTGGCTGCATGGCCAGCACCTCAGCAGCCGGTGTCTGCGCCGGAACAATCGTCAACCGGCAGCCCAGGGTGCGTAAAATTCGCAGAATGTTATGCTTGACGCCATAGTCATAGCAGACCACGTGCCAGTCGCCTTCTGCCACCGGCCGAAAGCCGCCGCTTTCCAGGTCATATTCAGGCTCTGACCATTCATAGGGCGCCTGACAAGTCACTTCACGCGCCAGATCCATGCCGGACAAACCGGGGAATGCACAAGCCAGCTCCACCGCCTTGTCGGAATTCAGGCTGGCGCCAGCCATCAAACAGGCCTTTTGCGCGCCTTCATCCCGCAAAATCCGGGTGAGTTCGCGGGTTTCCACGCCGGCTATGGCCACAGTGCCATGTCTATGCAAATACTCACTCAAGGTTTCGACCTGGCGCCAATTGCTTGAGCGCTGTGGCAAATCCCGGATAATCAGGCCTTGGGCATGGACTCGGGACGACTCTTCATCCTCGCGATTGCAACCGGTATTGCCAATATGGGGATAAGTCAGCGTGACCAGTTGGCGTGCATAGGAGGGGTCTGTCAAAATCTCCTGATAACCGGTCATGGACGTATTAAACACCACTTCGCCCACAGCCACGCCTTCGGCGCCAATGGAATATCCGGGAAAAAGACGACCATCCGCAAGCGCCAATACCGCAGGCACTCGCTCGGGGGGGAATAACAAATCAGTTAACTGGCTCACGTCTCGCTCTTGGTCTGGCACACTCATTCCCTGGCCTGAGTTGGTATTTTTAGGCTTTCAGGCGGAATGAGGGGTTAAATGAACTGCGGCAACAAAACCGCGGCGGCTGGGAGCGTATTTTACCTTAAGGCGATTTTTAATGCACCATTGGCCGCCCCCTTCTCTGTTTACAAGCCCACACGACACCCACCGTCACTCGCGTTTGGGTTTACAATAACGCCTTGTTTACAAGGTTTGTCATCATGCACTATTTTGTCGATTTCGACCCGGTCTTTTTACACCTTGGCCCCTTGAAAATTCACTGGTACGGGATTTCCTATCTGGTGGCGTTTCTACAGTTCCTGCTGCTGGGGAAATATCGCGCCCGTCACATGGGGTGGGAACCAGACGCCGTGGCAGACCTGCTTTTCTATGGCGCTTTCGGAGTCATTCTGGGAGGTCGCATCGGCTGGTGGCTATTTTACAACGACACGCCTTTTGTCTCTGATCCGACACAAATCCTGCGGGTGTGGGAAGGCGGCATGTCGTTCCATGGCGGTTTGCTGGGCGTGCTGGTGGCCATGTGGTTATGGGCGCAAAAAACCCACCGGCCTTTTCTGGAAGTCGCTGACTTTGTGGCGCCCTTGGTGCCTTTGGGAATTCTGGCTGTGCGTATCGGTGGCAATTTCGTTGGTGGCGAGCTATGGGGCCGAGTGACTCAATCGGACTGGGGCATGATTTTTCGCCATGCCCTGCCCGACCACTTGGCTGGCTTGCCCCATGCCACTTTGCAGCAAATGAACCAAAATGGCCAACTGGACGCTTATTTGCGCCACCCTTCCCAACTGTACGAAGCTTTTTTGGAAGGACTGGTCACTTTTGTCGTGGTCTGGCTGGTGGCGAACAAAACCCGTAAACCCGGTGTGGTATCAGGCACTTTCCTGCTTTGTTACGGGCTGGCTCGTTTTGCTGTGGAGTTTTTCCGCGAACCTGACGCCAACCGCGGATTTGTGGCTTTTGGCTGGATGACAATGGGGCAAGCCCTGTCATTCCCCATGATTATTGCCGGGCTGGCGTTGATTGCCTGGGGAATGCGCCAGGCACCGCGATATTGTGGAAGCAACCAACCGGTAACCGCCACCAAGCGGCAAAATAGCTCGCGGTAGTCATGCAAGCTCTGAGTTTACCTTTCAGTAAAAGCCCGCCACCTGGATTCGACGACCGCCACCGGTTGTCGGCTGACCAATGAATAGCAGGGCATGTTGCGCCTCGTATTCACCCGGCTTGGGTTTAAGGACAAGGTTAACTTCAAACCGGTGTGGATGCAGGTATATCACGCCTGAAACATCCAGCACTTGCGAGTCACTACGCACAGTGCCAATGGCCAGGCCAGTGCGTTCGGTTTGAATATCAGCCCATATGTCACCCAGAAGCACGGCAAACGGCGTGGTGATTCGCAGATTGCGCAAAGTGACTCGGCCATTAACCCGCTCCATGCCCGCAGGCCCGTAAATCAGCTCATCCAGGGCCAATTGCGGCTCCGCCTGCAAGCGATCAGCAGGCAGGCGTAAAAAACGCTCGATCCATTGCCAGGGCACATGACCATTAACGGAGCGCGCCTGAACGCCACGTTGACCACTCAGTTTTGCGGTGCCGCCGAGCACATAACCCAGCCCTTGCAAGCGGTATTCGCCCTGTAGTCCTGGAGGTATTGTCGGCCATTGTTTGTGCCAATGAAATTGGCCCAAGTCGACACCAGCAATGCGCATGGATCGGGCCGACCCCTGATACAAAGAGCCTGTTAAGCCTTGCAGCTCCAGCGGTTGCAAACGTTGCGACAATAGCGGATAACCCCGACCCACCGGCGCAAACAGCCATAACATGGCCGCAAGGACCAGCACCGCGATCACAAAAAGGAGTATTTTTTTCATCTGCCTCTCGATCTCAAGGTTGGTAAAAAGTCATGCGGACAGTCACCAGACCAGGTGAGCCGGCAACCGGCATGGCGTCAAACTCACTCACCAGTACACCCTGAGTCGTTTGTACTTGTTCAACCCAGCGCATCAAGGGCGCAAATGGAACCTTTTCCAACCACAAGGTAACGCGGCTGTCATCCACTGGTTCCATCCGCTTCACATAGGCTTGCAATTTTGCATCTGAAAGTTGTTTGTCCAGCCAGTTTAGCAGCGGTTCGGAAAAGTCACGTGGCGAACTCGGATCTGCCATATCTCGATGCGAGGCAATCAGAGGCAGTTGTTGCTGCATCCATTGCCATTGGGAAATCAGTGCACGATTGCGATTTTCCGCCTCACGGACGGCATTGACCAGAGGTCGATAGAGAAACAATGCATAAAATACCAGCAATAACACGAACACGCCCGCACCCAACAATTTGCGTTCACGGGCGGCAAGATTGTGCCACCACTGACGAATATCTGCCTGATTCATGGCAACACCCTGACCACAAGTACGGATTTGATGCCGCCGGAAACGGCTTCACGTGTTCCGGTAGTGACCTGCCAGTTGATATTTATGGCGCCTAACGCTTTCGCAAAACGATTGATGGTGTCGATTGTTGGCGCCATTAGCTGGATTTCCAGCGCATTGTCCCGCCAGTGTAATGCCTGAATGCGCACCGCAGGCACTTGTTGCCGCACCTGCGACAAGGCCGCCAATATGCTGGTCAATGCGCCACTGCCCTGCCCTTGCGCTGATTCCATGGCTTTCAGGCGGGAGCGCATGGCGTTCACGGGGTCTGCCAGCTCAGCCGGAGAGGCAGCCACAAAAGCCTTGCGCAGGGTTTGCAGTTGCAGGCTTTTCACTTGCGCGTACTGGGACTGCAAACGCCAATATTTAATGCCATTGACCAACACCAGGCTCATCAGAAGGCCCAACGCGGCCAGCGCCAGCCCACGCCACCTTTTGTGCCTGTATTTACTGTCTTGCCGAGGGGCAAAATCACCTTGTAGCAGATTGATGGTCGCCGCTTCCAACGGCCGCTTGTGCGTAGGCACTGCCTGAGCCTGTTTCAGCTTGGTTTCGTGGATATCAGGCCATGCTGGTGCTGGGATAAAGCCACCCTGCCACGGCCCGGTACGAATGATTGTTCCTGCGGCCGTGGATTCGGCATAACGCACTGTCTGAACTGGCTCTGCCTGGTTGGCGGCAGATCGATTTTCCACCGCTGAGGGGTTTCCTGCCACTGGCAAACACGCCAGCTCCGAAGTAATGAGCCGAGGCATCAGCCCGTGTTCGTCCAGTTGTGACAAAAGCGTCTTCATCAGACCCTTTTCAATCACTGCCACCGCCTGCAATGGCGCATCCCCGCCAATGGCGCGCCAGGCCACATGGTTGTCTTCCACCGCCGAAGCCAGTTCTTCTTCCACCGCCCAGGGAATGGATTGCTGAACAATTCGGGGATCGTGACTGGGAACCGCTACCTGACTGTGATAAACCACGGCCGCAGGCAAAACCACTACCAAGTGTTCAGGTTGCATGGCGGCGATTTCCGCCCATGAGTCAGCGTCTCCCTGTCGCTCCGGCTGTAAAGAAGATGATTTTTCAGGCGTACCTTCTGGTGTCAGCGACCAAGCGGCCCAATGTCTCACATTGAGGTCGGCATCGAGAAAAACAACCAGCTCGAGACTCATGCGATCAAGCGGCTCGCTCCCGCAATGTGCCCGTTTGCCGCGGTTGGCGGGCAGAAGGCATTAGCCAATAGGTTAGCGCCGGCAATAACACCAGTGCGCCAATCATGTTTAGCAGGAACATAAAAGCCAGCAAAATCCCCATGTCGGCCTGGAATTGCAAGTCACTGAATATCCAGGTGCCAACACCCACAGCCAATGTAATTGCTGTAAACAGAACTGCCTTGCCGGTGACTTTAAGTGTTTCGTAGTAAGCCTGATACAAGTTCATGCCTTGTTTAAGGTGCATTTGCAGGCGGCTGAAAATATAAATGCCATAGTCCACGCCAATTCCCACGCCCAACGCCACCACAGGCAAGGTATTGACCTTGAGGCCAATGCCCATCCAGGCCATGAGCGCATAGGCCAGCAATGACACCAACGCCAGTGGAATCACAATGGCCAGGGTGCCCGCCACAGTTCGGAAAGTCACCAGGCACAGAATAATGATGGCCAGGTATACCATCAGCAACATGGGCATTTGCGCCGCCTTGACCACATCATTGGTGGCGGCCATCACACCAACATTGCCTGTAGCCATACGAAACTTCACCGAGCCAGGCATGATCGCGCCATCTTTTGTGAATTGCGCCGGGTGCGATTCATTAAAGTCTTTTATCGCCCGAACCAGGCGGTTAATGGTGCTGGCTTTATGGTCTACGGTAAATATCATCACCGGCATGGCACTACAGTCCTTGTTCAACAAGCCGGTATCTGTTTCGATATTGGCCAGGGATTGCCGCATCACGTAATTATTGCGCGACAACGCTCTCCACTTGATACTGCCTTCATTCCAACCGGCATTGATGACCTTGGCGACTTGCGGCAAGGTGATGACTTTCTGCACACCCGGTACATTGGCCATATGCCAGGCAAATTCATCAATCAGATTCATGGCGTCAAAGTTTTCGGTACAGGCATCCGGGGTGGTTTCCGCAATCACATTAAACATGTCGACACCCAGTGAGAACTTTTTGGAAATGGTTTTTGCATCCACGTTGTAACGGGAATCCGGCCGCAACTCCGGCACCCCTGTCTGGGAGTCTCCTATTTGCATTTTCTGGCTTTGCACATAACCATAGACGCCTAACGCCGCGGCAAACACCACAGCAATTGTGGCCGCGGGATTTTTTGCAAAAGCCGCCAGTGTCCGCCAGAGTGATTCACCGGAATTAAAACGCCGTTTGCATTTTTCGCAAAAGGACTGATAGTCTTTGATAGGCGTCAAGGACAGCAGAATCGGCAACAAAAAGATATTGGTCACAATAATCAAGGCCACACCCACTGTGGCGGTAATGGCCAGCTCCTGAATAATACGGATATCGATAAAGTAGATGGTGGCAAAACCGATGGTGTCACTCAGCAAGGCAATAATGCCTGGCGCCAGCAAAGTCACCAGAGTCGCCTTGGCGGCAGTTTCCGGATTCCAGCGTCCTGGCAGTTGACGCATCATTTCATTGGCCCAGCCGGTAATCATCTGCACCCCATGGCTGACCCCAATGGCAAAAATCAGAAATGGCGTCAAAATGTTCATGGGATCAATGCCAAATCCCAGAATTTTCAACACACCCAGCTGCCAGATAACGGCAATAATGGACGAAACAATGGGAAATACTGTCAACCAGATACTGCCGGAGTACCAATACAGCAGCAATGCGGTAATGAGAATGGCCACGGCAAAGAAATACAGCACTGATTTGGCGCCCTCGGAAATGTCGCCAACGATCTTGGCGAAGCCAATGACGTGGATATCAAGGTTGTCGTTCTGATATTTTTGGCGGATATGCTCCAGTTGTTTGGCCACCTGTTGATAGTCGATGGCTTCCCCGGTCACCGGATCCGTCTCCTGCAAATCGGCCCAGATCATGGCGCCGGAAAAATCTTCAGCCACCAACCGCCCCACAATGCCTGCCTTAACGATATTTTCCCGAACAGTTGTCATCATCTCCGGAGTTGGCTGAAAATCAGAAGGAATCACATTTCCCCCGGCAAAGCCATCCTCCACCACTTCTACAAAACGCACATTGGGCGTAAACAGCGACCGCACACTGGAACGGTTCACCCCGGGAATAAAGAACACCTCATCGGTCACCTTTTCCAGGGTGTCGAAAAATACCGGGGCAAACATATTGCCGCTTTTGTCGACCACCGCCACCAGCAGACGGTTAGCACCTCCAAACTCGGTTTCATAGTCCATGAAGGTCTTCATGTACTCATGCTGTAATGGCAACTGTTTTTTGAAGCCCGCATCCACAGCCAATTGACTGGCATACCACAGCATTAATGCAGTGATGGCCGCAATTAACACCAACAATGGTTTTTTGAAACGAAAAACAAATTTGGCGATTTTCTCTGCCAGCGTAGTCTGCTTGCGATTACCCATTGTCTGCATTCTCTGTTTGTTCGCTATTGGTCACTGTTGCCTTATTGACATCGGCTGTGAGTTTCAAAAGATGAATACCGCCTTCACCGGTAATAATCAGCCGTTGGCTGGTTACGGCCAAAACAGCAGACAAGTCCTCTCCGCCCAGGGGCTGCCCCTGGCTGGTAAATTGATTGCCCTTAAGAACAAGAATGGTGCCATTAGCCCCCACTAAAACCGCGGAATTGGCTCCAAGAATCGTTCCGCCGAACAGGCTGGATGAAACCGGTGACAGCAATGTCTCCCATGTTTCGCCATTGTCACTGGAAGCAAAAACGTGGCCGCGAAGCCCAAACGTAATGATCCTTTCCGACAGGTATAAAGCTCCGAACATGGAGCCGGAATAAGGCAGATGCAAACGCTTCCAGGTTAATCCGGCATCATCCGAACGATAAGCTGTTCCACCCTCGGCCACAATAAACAAGCCATCAGCCTGTAAAGGAATAATGGCGTTCAGATGAAAGTCATCATCGTCAACCAGTACGCCATCGTGCCAGGTCTGGCCACCATCGGCGGTGGTCAGGTATGCTCCATAAGCACCAATGGCGTAACCGGTATGGGCGTCACTAAAATAGACATCCAGCAAGGGGGCTTCCCGCGCTGGATCAGAAAACTGGACCTCCCAGGTCGTACCTCCGTCCCCACTGTGAATAATGGTGGTGTCATGGCCTACGGCCCAGATATTTTTGCCAACACCATACACTGCAGTCAAAGTTGCTCTTGTGGGCACCTGCGCCGCCTGTTTCCAGCTTTTGCCACTGTCTTCGCTAATAAGGACATGCCCTCTTTCGCCCACAGCCACCAAGACATTCCCCGCCCTGCCTATATCCAGTAACAGGGATTTATGCGCCAGGGGCATTATTTCGCTATACACCATCTGGTCTTTGGCGTTGTCTGCGCTCAGGCCCACAGGGGCCCAGAGCCAACAAAGGAAGAACAGAAACAATGGGCGAACCGATTCAGGTAAAAAAATGCGTTGTACGTTGTTCATGGCTTGTCCAGTCGTATTTATAGCAGCAAAACAATCCCTTTAACACAAAGGGTCAGCAAAAAAAGAAGGTCGACCAGGGCCAACCTTCTTCAAAGCCATAAGTTCATGCCATATCATGACAGAAATTTAGCGACGGCCCCGTTTACGCAGCGCCTGAGGCGTAAAATCGGCTTCATTCAATTTCTGATCAAAGACATTGACCGGATCATGATTGTCTAGCCCCATGAGCAGATAACGGCCATTTTGTAAATCATGGTGCGCCTCCACGGTGGTCCAGAAGGTGGGAACTTCGTAATAGTTAATAGGATGCCCTTCGGAATAACGCCAGAGCTCGCCACGCTTGTCATAGTGATCGGTCATGAGAATCTGGTAGGAATCTTCATCCAGATAAAAAGTGCGGCGCTTGTTGATATGGCGTTTGCCAGGCTTCAGATTCGCCTCAACAATCCACACGCGATGGGGCTCATAGCGAACATACTTCGGGTTCATGTGGCCAGGTTTAATAAGATCATCGAAATCAATGTCAGCGGCATGTAATTTATAGGCGTTATACGGCACATACATGACTTTTTTGCCGACAATTTTCCAGTCAAACCGGTCCATGGCGCCATTGAACATGTCATACATATCACTGGTTCGCAAGCCGTCCGAGGCGGTGCCGGGATTATCATAAGCCACGTTCGGCGCACGGCGCACGCGGCGCTGACCGGGGTTATAAACCCAGGCTTGTCGAGGCTGCTTCAATTGGTTCAGGGTTTCATGAACCAACAATACGCTGCCTGCCAAACGGGCTGGCGCTTCTACTTCCTGATAAAAATACAGCAGAACATTATTCAGATCATCCAGCGTCATTCCGGGCCAGTAGTACTTACCCAGCAATTCCTCACGCAGTTTGATCATGGTGTAGGCGCCGCTGGCTGTGGGCGCGGCCTGGTTGTTATAACGGACACCTCCCAGACCCTTGTACTTCATTTTGTGGTTCCACATCAATTCCTTCGGATCCTCGGGAAAAGGAAACGGAAAACCCTCCGCCACATCAGCCACACCTTCACCATCAGCCACCAGTTTGCCGGTCGCGCCATTCTTGGCGGTCATTTCATAGGTTCGCTGAGGAAATGACGCACTCCGGTGCGAAGGATACACATTCATGACAAAGGTATCCGGATATTTCTTGAACATGGCGACCTGACCAGGCGAGAGCTTGTCCAGGTACTGGCTGTAGTTTTTGGCGGTAATCACCAGATTCGGTTTTTCTCCCGCATAGGGGTCCGGATGGTGATCACCTTTTTTGAATCCCGCCGGAGGTTGGGTAATACCACCAGTCCACTCCGGAACCAGGCCATCGGCCGTGCCAGCGCGTTCAGCACCAACTGGCGTCAGGTCTTTTCCCAGGCGTTCAACCTGGTCGGGTTTGGCTCCGGCATTCGCCAAACCCGAAAGGAAGACACAGCCAAGAGCCACTGCCAGCGTTTTATTTTTAAAGTCCATAGTTGTTGTCCCCTGTGTTCCTAGAAAGAGTACTTGATATTGAAAGATACGTAATCACGGTCATGCAACAGGTAATGCCGGTCGCTACCCAGGAAGGCCGTATAGCTCAGGTCAGCGCCCCACTTTTCCAAATAAGTGGCAGCCAGACCCACGGTCAGTGACTTGCGGCCTTCAACAAAATTGCCGCCTGGGCCTGGCGTGACGCCCTGAACATCATGGTTAAACGCCAGCCGGGGGAATAAGTTAACCGGTGTCCCAAAGGCATTATTGTAGTCCAGACGGGTAATCAGGCGATATCCCCAGGAAAATGGCGTAGCGAACCACTTGCGTGGCTCAGTGACCGGGTTGCGCAAATTACCGCCAGTGACTGCACTGGGCCCGCCACCAGTATCGGTTCCCGGACCGTTATAGCGCAAAACTTCCGGAGCAGGCAAATCCCATACTTGCGTAAAACCGATTTCACCCAGCAACACCGCCTGATCGGTGCCCAACCATTGGCTTGGACCAAACAGCTTGGTGGCTGTAAATTGCAGTTGCGACATTTTATGCCGTTCCCAACCGCGAATTGTTTCACCCGGCCCATATTCACCCAACTGAGAGGTGAACCGCAAGGCCGGTTCCGGAATCAGGGGATTCAGCGGGCTCAAAGCGGCGAACAGCAGCTCCACGTCATCCACTTGCAGGGGCACATTATCGCGATAGCTTAATTCACCCTGCAAGGAAATGCCTGTATCACCAATGTTTGTGTTAAAGCTGAGGCCATACAGGTTGATGTCCTCCGGGTATTCAATAAAGTATGCGCCGCTGGATGGTGAAGTGTTGGTCAATGTGACCGCAGAAATCAACGGCAGCCGGCTATGATAACGCAGATAATACAGCCCAAACTCGGTGTCATTCAGCGCAGCGGCGTAATATTTGAACGCCAGACCATATTGGCCATAGTCAGAAGCGCCCTTGACATATCTGCGGAAAATGGTGGCATTCTGAATGGTGGCGATCAGTGGCTCTGTGCCGGGAATTTGGCTCAAGGCCGGGATGCTGCTGTATTGCGGCACCAGTCCAAATCCCAGCATGACATATTCGCCACCAGGGGTGGCGAAATCATTGGTGGAAAAATAGGTGCCAGCCGGGTCAGGGTCAATCTGTTCGAATTCCAGCATGTAGACCGCTTCCATGGACAGGTTCTGTGTCAGGTCAATGGAACCATATACCATGTCAATGGGCAAAAAGGCTTCTTTAAGCTCGGCCCCTGCCACACGCAGTTTGGAGACATCCACCGGGTTGATAACATTAATACCCTGCTGAATAAAGGTACTTTCGCCCCAACTGACCACCTGCCTCCCGAGACGAACCGTGCCCGCATGGTTGCCAATACGAAAGTCCTTGTAAATAAATGCATCCAGCAAGCGCGCCCGGTGACCAACGAATTCCTTGGCTGTATCGGATAACTCTTTCCGCGGGTCATTTTCAAAGTCATAAAATGCCGTGCCCCGGAAAAAACCGCCCCATGACTTGTAACTGAACCCAAACTCGGTAGTGAGCTTGATGGCATTGGAAAACAATTCCCCCTTGTCGTAATTCAGATTGCCATCATCGGAGTTCACCGAGAAGCGGCCCGGATGGGCGATTTGTTCCGGCAAGGGCAAAGTGCCCACTAACGGGTTCAGATTGGCCTTGCCCACCAGGTTGTCGTCCCGGTCTTCGACCCGAACTGACACCCCATAGGAAACTGTCGTATCCCAACTGGCGCTAAAATCCCCTTTTTTCCAGCTCACGGCGCCGGCGGTAGAAACCAGGCTCAAACCAGCCACGGCCATAGCCACTTTAATGGCTATGTGCAAACGGTTATGTTTAATGTTGTTCATGCTGTTACCCTCTTTGAATGTGGCTGGAGCAGACTGTACTTGATACTTTTTCATCTTCGTCTCCTCCCTTATTCAGTCACAATGACTGCTGGATTCGCCACTTGCACCAAAGTGCCCCCGCTGGCTGTCATGCTGGCCATTTCAGTTTGCATTTCAATGGTGGCCGCTACCGACGCTGCGGGGCTCAACAGGGAGCCATGGCTGCCTTCGGTAAATCGCACTGCCCCATCAACCCCTGACGGGTTGACCGTGGTTTCTACAATGGAGGGCAGTCCCATGGTGCGAATCAGCGGTTCTGTGCCAGACAAGGGAGCACCGGGAACAGTATTGGTAATCACTGTATCGCCCAAGACTTCCTGCAACAAAATATTGTTGGTGGTTGCCGCCAATTCGCCGTAATTGATTGGGTCAGCAGAGTCAACAACGGTTTGCGTAACCACCATGAAGCTATCGTATGCCGGCGTGCCAGGCTCCACACCGGCTGCCGCCAGTCCGGCACGAATACGCGGGCCAAATGTGGGCGAGCCGTCCAGCAAGCGGGCAATGCCGCCACCGGGCACATTAAGGGTACCTGTCGTGACGTTGGGTTCCAACGCCAGAAAGTCAGTGCCAATCATGGCCCCCAGAGACTGCCCCACAAAACGAATATTGGCTCCATTTAAGTCTGGAGTTGCATCACCATCCAGATCAATGGTCGGAATGGTTGCGGTCACCGTGAACAGGTCCGCTACCGTTTGCCGCACATTGTCCCGAGACACCAGCAGATTGGACAGGTTGATAAAGTGCGATCCTGAACTGTCGACAACCCCATCAGGACCGGGAGCGCCAGTGGCATTATCCACCAGGTCCAGGTCAAAAGTGCGCTCATCAGCAATAGCGCCAAAGGGTGTGTTTTCCACATAAAACGGATTGCTGGGGTCTGTCACACCATGCAAGGCGGTGTCAATGGCGATCACGGCGTAACCAATGCTTGCCATGGTATCAGCGATGGCCAGCATGTCCAGGCGGTTACGGGTAATACCATGCTGAAAAATGACCACCGGCCAGCCTTCAGCCGGTTTGGTCATACCTGATGCGGCATTGGGAACCGTCATCAGCACCGGTACATTGACCATTTGCGTCATAACCGGAAACGGATTGGCATATGTCAGATTTGTTGATGTTGGATCCAGTCCAAACTGGTTAAACGGTGGCACATAGGCACCAGGCGCCGCCTGCCAAGGATATTGTAATGGCGCTGGATCCTGTGGGTGCGTGGCCGCTTTGAGATAGTAAGGCAAAGCGATAACGCCGATATAAATGTCAGCCGGTCCAGCACTGCCTGGAATGACCGCAGCCGTCGTCATACCGGTAGGTGCCATCGTGGCTTGGGATGGCTGGATTGTTGACCGGACTGCGCTCAAGACCGGAGTGATGGATTGCGTGGTGGCCGTCCAGGAAACCACGATTTTGTCACGCGGGATACCGGCTGCTTCAGCGGCGGCTTCCTGCGAATTGACCAGTTGCCGCAAAGGTTCCAGCGCCTGCGCGGTGGCATCAGAAATCAATGGATCGGTGCTATTGCCATTTGCATCCACTAATGGTGCTGTGCGCTTGGCCAGAAAATAGGTTTGATCCGGTGTGGCGGCATTTCCGTTTGTGTCGGTAATATCATTAGTCATCACCGCCATGTAGCTTTTGACCTGTTCCATGGGCGCCAAAGGTACAATGGCCACCGTGGAGCCATCGCCAGCGGCGGTTGCCACATAGTGCACCCCGGAGATGAGTTCTTCATCAACGCTGACCACTGCCCCCCCCGGGCCGGTGAGTGTCACCTTAAACATACGAACACTTTGACCGGGGACCACCGATGAGGCGTTAACCGGTTTGGAGAAAGTCTCGGACCATGGCGCTGTGGTGCTGAAACCATCCAGGGCATTCAATGCGACTTTCGGGTCACCCAGATTGGTGGGGTCATCCACCGGTAAATTGATGGTTAAGTCGGTGGTGCCTTTGAAAAACAGATTGTTTGGAAAAGGCAGGATACCCGCCGTAGGGTCATACTTAGCTGTCAAAACACCGGTTACGGGTGTCCCATCCGGATTGGTGGCCGGTGGTGCTGGCGTGGCGCGTGGTGCATTGCTACTGCTGCTGCACGCTTGCAGCAAAATGGCCATGAAAGAAATGAGCAGTATCGATTTGAGTCGCATTGGTTATGTCCCCTTGTTAATTAACTGCTCTATCTTATTTTTTTCCGGGGTAGAATTGCAAGGCTTTATCGCCAAAAGGAATTAAATTAGCCGTGTCTAAATTAACATTTGTAAACCCGAGAAAAGGTTTCAGGATCCAGGTTTTCATGCTTCTCCTGGTCACAGGCATACTCATCATCGGTTTTTCTGATTTGCCTGCGGCGCAGCGGACAACGGCGCTCATTACCTTTCTGACTGCCTGGTTATGGCTGACTGAAATTCTACCGATTCCCGCCGCTTCACTTTTACCACTGAGCGTCTTCCCTCTCTTGGGGATTCTGACACCGGAACAAATCGCCAGCGCCTACGGTAACCCGCTGATTTTGTTAATGCTTGGCGGTTTTATTATTTCGCAGGCCCTGTCTGCCTCCCACACACACCGTTATCTGGCTCAGCACCTTTTGCATAAGGTGGGCGCTGACCGGCCACGACGACTGATTTTGGGTCTCATTCTGGCCGCTGCCGGGCTGAGCATGTGGATATCCAACACTGCCACAGCCTTGATGCTCCTGCCCATTGCCCTGGCCGCCACAGAGACATCACAATCCCCCCGGCTCACCATTGCCGCTTTATTGGCTGTGGCCTATGGCGCCAGTATTGGCGGCATTCTGACCCCCATTGGCACGCCACCCAATCTGCTTTTGCTGGAAACACTGCGACAACATGATCTGTCTGTGAATTTTTTACAGTGGATGGGTTGGACGGCGCCTATCGCGTTATCGATGGGGCTGGTCGTGTATCGGTTTCTGACCAGAAAACTGCCGAACCAGCAACACATTCGCTTACCAGCGACTGAGCCACCGGATTCCCGCCAGAAAAGAATTTTGGCGGTGTTTGCCGTAACCGCCATGTTATGGATGTTTCGCAACCAGCCTTTTGGCGGCTGGTCGCAGATGGTGGGATTACCCTATGCCTCTGACGCCAACATCGCCTTGCTGGCCGCCTTTTCCCTGTTTGCTCTCCCGGATGCCAGAGGACAAAAACTGCTACGCTGGGAAGAAGCACAAAATATCCCCTGGGGTGTTCTGCTGCTGTTTGCGGCAGGTATCAGCATTGCCAAGGCATTTAGTGCCAGCGGTCTCAGTGAGACCCTGGCCAGCCAACTGGAGGCGTTGAATGGCTTGCCGGTTATTGCAATCATAGCCGTGTTATGCCTGGCTGTCACTTTCGCCACGGAAATCAATAGCAATACGGCAACCACTGCCATTATCCTGCCGATCCTTCTTGCTTCTGCCAAAGGTCTTGATGTGCCCTATTTGTTGCTTTTGCTGCCTGCCACCATCAGTGCCAGCTTTGCTTTTATGATGCCTGTCGCCACACCGCCCAATGCCATTGTATTCAGCAGCGGCAAGGTGCCGATACAAGCCATGATGAAAACCGGAGTAATGCTTAACCTGATTGGCGTTGCCGTTATCACCATTGTGACTGCCATTTTTTGGCGTCATGGCAGTCTCAGCGCAATTTAAAACTGACAATGTGCTAACAGAAATAACCAGGCGCCATGACAAAACCGATAAAATACCCCAATGACTGAACTGAATCTGCTTTTACTGGCCGGTCTGCTGTTCTGGTTCTGGCTGCACCAGGCCCAGGCGCGGGAAAAAGCCCGTCACATGGCCAAACGCATGGCGGCAAAACAGGGTGTGCTCTTTCTTGATGACAGCGTGGCACTGAAACAACTAAAGCCCTTGTGGCGCGGCAACCGATTGCAGTGGCAGCGGCGCTGGTCTTTTGAGTTCACCGTGGATGGCCACCAACGCTATCCGGGCAGCATCCACATGCTGGGCACGCGCATCCAGGACGTGCAATTCTGGTATCCCGATCATATGGAGCAGATTAATCCATGAACTCACCTGCTATCAGCGCGCATCTTGCTGAAACCGCGGCTAATCATCCCTTGCGCCGATTGTTGCGTTACGCCGGCGACCTGAAAAAACAGGTGGCGCTGGCCAGCCTGTATTCCGTGCTTAACAAGCTCTTTGACATCATGCCGGAAATTCTGATTGGCATGGCCATTGATGTGGTGGTTCGGCAGGAAGATTCATTTCTGGCGCGATTTGGCATCACGAATCCACAGCAGCAATTGTTTTTTCTGGCCGGACTGACCTTTCTAATCTGGCTGGGCGAGTCTGTTTTTCAGTATTTGTATGCCATAAAGTGGCGCAATCTGGCTCAGGAGTTGCAGCATCGCTTACGTCTGGACGCCTGGCGTCATTTACAAAAACGCAGCATGGCCTTTTTCGAGTCTCAGTCCTCAGGCAATCTGACGGCGATTCTCAATGATGATATCAATCAATTGGAACGCTTTCTCAATGGCGGTGCCAATGATCTGATTCAAGTCTTAACCGCTGTGATCGGCGTCGGCTCGGTGTTTTTTTATGTTTCTCCAAAACTGGCATTGCTGGCCTTTGCGCCCATTCCGGCTATTATTGCCGGGGCATTCTGGTTTCAGAAAAAAGCCCAGCCCCGCTATGCCCGGGTGCGTGACCTGGCCGGGCGGCTGGCCAAAACCATCAGCAACAATATCGCCGGTATCGCCACCATTAAAAGCTTTACCCGCGAAGAACATGAACTCCGTCAACTGGAAACCGTATCCTCGGCCTACAGCCGCGCCAATGCCAAAGCCATTGCCATTTCTTCAGCTTTCATTCCCATTATTCGCATGGCCATTCTTGCCGGTTTTCTCGCCACTTTTGTGATTGGCGGGCTTGATGTCCTGGCTGGCCGCTTGAATGTCGGCGCCTACGGCGTATTGGTTTTTTTGACCCAGCGCCTGCTCTGGCCATTTACCAACCTGGCGGTGACCATGGACTTGTATGAGCGCGCCATGGCTTCCGCCCGCCGCGTGCTGAACCTGATTGAAGGGGAACCGGAAAACCGGGATGACCGCGACTGCATCCGCACGACCGTGCAAGGAAATGTGGAATTTTCCGGGGTCTCCTTTGCTTACGAACAATCTGCGGGAATTCCGGTACTGGATAATATCAGCCTGCATATTCCGGTCGGAAAAACCGTTGCGTTGGTGGGCCAAACCGGATCGGGGAAAAGCACATTGGTCAAACTGTTATTGCGCTTCTATCAACCACAGCAAGGCGCAATTTACATGGACGGACACAATATTCAGGATATTTGTTTGGATAATCTGCGGGAACAAATCGGCCTGGTGAGCCAGGACATTTACCTGTTTGACGGCAGCGTGCGCGACAATATCGCCTATGGCAAACCGGAGGCGGATGACGCAGCAATCGAAAAAGCCGCCCGGCTGGCCGAAGCCCATGATTTCATCGCCGCCTTGCCCCAAGGCTACGATACCATCGTCGGAGAGCGCGGGATTCGTTTGTCTGGCGGGCAAAGGCAGCGCCTGTCCATTGCCCGGGCGATTCTAAAAGACCCACCAGTCTTGGTACTCGATGAAGCCACATCGGCCGTGGATAATGATACCGAGGCGGCCATTCAGCGTTCCATGGCCAAAATCGCCAAAAACCGCACGGTGATTATCATCGCACATCGCCTGTCTACTGTGGTCGGCGCCGACAATATCGTGGTCCTGGACCACGGGAGAATTGTTGAAACCGGCACTCACACAGAACTTATCAACAAGACCAACGGCATTTATGCAAAGCTGTGGCGCGTGCAAACCGGCCAGTTAGCCGCGGGCGAACCACCCCAGGCTCTATAGTTATCGTCCTCTTTTTTATTCGCTGTTGTCTTTGGCCTTGCCGTGGCGCATGGCCATAATTTCACGATAAAGCGCCAAGTCCTTGTCAAAGCGGGCCATCAAATCGGCTTTTTCCTTTTGTTTTTTCTCAATATATTTCTGCTGATAGGCAATTTGCTCCCGCACCGTTTCAATTTGGGACAAAAACGCCTCGGACACCACTTTTCCGCTACGCTCGCGATCGGCCGCCCGTTTGAGCAAGTCAGTCAGATTTCGCTGTTGCAGTGACAAATTAGCCTGGGCCGTTTCGATATTGCGGTCCAAAGCCGCCTTGCGCTCATCACGCAAGCGCATGATTTCCGCCTCACTGCCATAAATTTTCAGAATTTTTTCACGCTCTTTGCGCTGTTGTTCGGCCAGTTGCCGGGCTTTTTCTTCAGCTGCCTTGCGTTTTCTTTCAGCCTCCAACTCCTCGGGGGTTTTCGCCCTGGCCACTTTGTCCACCACCACGCCTTGCGCATTCAGCTTTTCATGCGCCGCCTTGACCTGGTCCGGTGGTATCTGGTCGCTGTAATGAACCTTGCCATCCTCATCAACCCAGCGATAGAGCTTTTTTGCCATGGCCGCAGGGGTGGCCAGCAGAGCCAGTGAAAGCCACAGGATTATTGTTTTTTTGCTCATGACAAATTCCTCATCAAACTTTGATAAAACGTCTCGATGACCGATCGCTTTTCTCACAACTCACGCTAAAAACCGGCAATAACCAGCAACGACAACAACACAAACCACACCACCAACATACGCCAGGTCAACCGGCGAACACGCTCAAGCAATGACACCTGACAATCCGGGTCATCCCCGCCCAGGCAGTTGGCGACCGCAAATTCCATGCTTTGATACAGGAATTTCTGCTCAAGGTGGCGAATGTTCTCCCAGTTCAGATAACGCTTTTTGATTTCCCATATTTTCTCAAAATCACTCACCACCGCCAGCGCTAACACCATCAACCAGGATACCGGGTATTCCAGAATCAGCTTGAGTGTGGCAGCCGCCTGCCGGGTATGTTCCGGGATTTTATAATGAACCAGTCGCTCTGCGAGCCGATATAGCAGCGCACCACCCACACCCAGCAGCAAGTACCAGAAAAAAACCGCGAACCAACGCTCCAGTGTGGCCTGGGTGACCTGATCCACCGCGTTGAATTCCGCAATACTGAAGCGCTGTGTGACCGGATCGCGCCCCTGTCGCAGTTGAATGTCCGAATTGTCGTTGCTGCCCTCCGCCTGTGCACGTGAGTTTTTGCCCGCGGCCTCGGCACGCTTTTGCATCGCCTTCACTTCTTGTTCGACGCTTTCAGGGCCAAGGCACCAGACCAGAACCACTGTGGAAACCAGCATCTGCAAAAGGTGATTGTCTCCGGTCAACCACCCCAAGAAAGCGGAAATGACAACAGTCGGAAGGCCTACAATCAACAGCACCAGCCACTCTCCGGGCATACCCGGCGCTAACTGAATCATTGTGTTGACCCACCAGCGATACCAGCCAAAAAGCCGTAAGCGGCCGATGCCCGGCACATAATGACTCAGGACAAAAGCGGTTAACAAGACTAGCAGTTTCATGGCGGGAATTTTAACACAAGCATGCCTGACACTCGCTGAACAGGCTCACGGACGTTTGTGAGACCGGTTTTTGCGAAACAAGGCGATGGATTCCACATGCGATGTGTGCGGAAACATATCCATCACACCGGCGGACACCAGCGTATAACCCAACTCATTCACCAACCGGCCGGCATCCCGCGCCAGCGAGGCCGGATGGCAGGAAACATAAACCACGGTTTCAGCGCCTGTTTGTGCAATCAGTGGCAACGCTTCCCAGGCGCCGCTCCGCGGTGGGTCAATCAGCACTTTGTCATAAGTGCGCTGCATCCAGTCTGCGCCACTGTGGTCCTGACGCAGATCCGCCACATGAAAATCCACATTGTCCAAAGCATTGATTTCCGCGTTTTTGCGGGCGCGGCGAATCAAGCCGGCATCGCCTTCCACACCAGTCACCGCCGCCACATGACGAGCCAGCGGCACGGTAAAGTTGCCCAAGCCACAAAACAGGTCGAGAATATGGTCATCCGGCTGGATATCCAGTAAATCCTTGACCCGCTGCAACATCTTCCGGTTCATTCCTTCGTTGACTTGGATAAAATCCCCCGGCTCAAATTCCAGGCGGATATTGTCCTCGGGAAAGGTAAAGAACAAGGGTTGCTGCCCGGTGGTGATTTCATGCACAGTGGCAGGCCCCTTGGGTTGCAGGAATATGCGCACCGAATGTTGTTCCGCAAAGGCCAGCAGCTTCTGCCTGTCTGCTTCGTTGACCGGTTTCAGGTGGCGGAAAATAAGGGCTGTATCCGCCTCGCCAACCGATGCTTCCACTTGTGCAATGTGCTGGCGAATCCGCAAACTGCCAATGAGTTCAGACAGCGGTTCAATCAATGTATTCAGTGGCGGCTTTAACACATAACAGGCGGTCATATCCGCCACATAGCGGCCGTTCTTTTCCCTAAAACCCACCAGCACACGCTCCTTACCTTTGACATAGCGCACACTCAGCCGTGCCCGGCGGCGGTAATGCCATTGGGCATCCGATAGCGGCGGTAACCACTGCTGTGGCTGCACATGGCCGATTTTTTCCAGGTTATGGCGCAGGGTGTTTTCCTTGAAAACCAACTGTTTGTCCGGCGCCAGATGCATCATGGAGCAGCCATTGCATACCCCGTAAAACTCGCAACGGGGCTCCACCCGGTCCGGGGATGCCCGCAGAACCGTTTCTGCACGCGCCTCGTCGAATTGTCGCGTGGTGCCGATGTAACGTGCAATGACACGCTCGCCAGGCAAGGCGCCATTGACAAACAGCACTTTTTTCTCTACCCGGGCAATGCCGCGACCATCGTGGCTCAGGTCTTCAATTTCCACCTCTACCGGTTCGCGATCACGTATCCGTTTTCGTGCCATGGGTTATTCCATCATGAGTCATAAAAAGTTCACAATAAAAGAGGCCGGCGATTATACCGGCCATCACAATCAAAAACATGCCTCTCAATGGCGCTGGCGGTACTGTGCCAGTCCACAGGACTGGTGAACACCTACTTCACCGCCCAGGAACCATCCGGCTTTTGATAATGCCAACCTGTGTGGGCCTTGGCGATCCATTGTTTCACGAACACCTGGCGAATTTCTTCTTCCCATTCCGGATGGCCATTGGCCACAGCCAGTTCACGGTACAGCGCCTTGCGGTCACGGTTTTCATCCGCCACCACTTTTTTGACCCGCTGCCGGTCTTTCAGGCCCAGCTTGCTCATATCCAGAATTTCCACAAACCCCTGATTATTAAAGCCAATCACACCCGCATCCAACCACTTTTTCAGGTATTGCTCATAACGCTGCTTCATGCGTTGTTTGATTTCATTGATGGCTGGCGAGGAAATATCAATATTGGCCCGGGCATGCGCCACAGGAATCAGCCAGTTAAGCGGGTTAAGCCGCGGCCATAATGCGCCTTGCGGGTTTTCACCGGCAGGTGTATGCTTGCTGGCATCACTTTCTTCATCGCCAATAATTTCTTCCACCAGCTTTCCGGCCGCCGAGGCGGCTTCGGCAGCCGGAAAGTACACATTGATGGTGACACAAGCACTAATCAGTGCAGCAGCCAACCCCAGCAAAAGCCAGCGGAAGCCGCTACGTTTGACGGTGGCGCCAGGTGAATATAACTGAGTTGCCGTAGACATTGTTCTTCTCCCGAATCACTTGGGGCCATTATAACGCGGCTTGCCAACGCCAGCTGAACCGCCCGATGGTTTCCATGAAATAATCTTTCAAGCCGATTTCGTTTTTACTCCACTTGTGCATCGGTGTAGTCCCGGTTCAGCAAGCGGTCGAGAAACTCTTCCCAGTCAATAAATCGCTGATAGCCAATAATATTGACTCGGGGCAAACCGCCGCCTTCTACCAGCAAGTAACCGCCCTTGAACGGCCGAATACCGCCCATTTCACAGACCTCTTGCCGCAAACGGCAACGCAGGCCCAAACGATGATAGCGGAAACGCTTGAAGAATCGCAAAAATGAGCGTGATATGGCGCCTTGAACACCCCCTAACGAACTGATTCGATCCAAGGCTTTTTGGCTCAGGGTTTGCTTGACGCCCGGGCTTTTGACTGAATGAATTTCGGCATCCATGCGGTCGGTTTTCCAATTGGTGATTCGCAGACCGTTCACTGTTCCAGCCACCAGGCCGGTGATTTCGCCAAAATCAAACGTGGTGGTGATGTTCTGCAGATTCAGTTTGTCAAAAGCAATGTCAGCGGCTATCACCGGTGCCACCCCGAACAGCCGCTCCATGGACAAGTGACTGACCTTGAGTTGACCACCAAAAACCGAAATATCGATGGTGCCGTCAAACGCAATTTGCTCACCTTTTTTGTGCATCCCCGGAATGATACCGGACAAGGTTCCCTGCATCACCGGCCAACCCATTTTTGCTGTAATCAGCGCCAGGGAAATCGGTTCAATGCGGCCACTGAAATCAACATCAATTGCCGCAGAAAACAGCCGGCTCATAAACAGATGATCGATTACCAACGCCCCGTCAAAAACAGGCAAGGTCGTCCGGTCGGGAAATCGGAGACTGTCTCCGGCGAAGAAAAAGCCCAGACCGGCAGCCTGAACCGGCAAGCCTGCCAACATCATCTGTCGCCAATGGAGCCAGGATGGTGGCACAGGCTTGAAAGCGCGCCAGTGCAGCTCTCCGGAAAGGGCTTTCGTGGCCAGTTTTTTCGTCTTCACCGTCATGTCCACATCAGACAAGCTGATATCCGCCTTGTGCCATTGGTTGTCACGCCAGTGAAGTTCACCGTGCATTTTGCCGAAGAACCGGGCATCAGCCCAGCCTTTAAGTGCCAGAAAATCCTTCAGATACAACGTGTTCAGGCGTTCCAGACTATCCACCTGAAAGCGGATAAAGCCGTTTTTCGGCTTCCCTTTCTTATTCAAGTTCACGGCATGAAAATCAAGGATGAACACACCGTCAACACCTACTGAGCCTTGCATCTTTTCCACATGGCCGGTCGCTGTTAGCCATACCTCAAGTGACCAGTCCAGAGGTTGCTGTTGCCAGTCAAAATAAAAATCGCCCAGCAGCGCCTCTCCAGCGGTTATCTGGCCGTGAGTAAAACGAATGCGCCATTTTTTGTCCTTGGTGCCAGACACATGATGTCCAGGCGCTACCACGCTTGCCGCCGAAATATCCACATCAGCCAGAACCCAGTCCCCTTGAGCGCTTTCCCAGTTAATCTTTCGCAGGGAAAAATCCCCTCTGAGCCAACTTTTACTGTCAACAGGCATCACCTGCCAATGGGCGTTCAAAAAACCTGTTAATACGTCCACAAATGATGCGGTGTCCATGCCAAACCATCGCAATAATTCCGGCACAGGCCAGTCGTTAACGCGTGCCTCTGCTGCACTATTATGCGCATATTCCAGTCGCCATTGTCCGCCGTCCGAGTGGTTCAACGTCACGCGCCACCGGCCGGTAATGGCGTTATAGAAGGCGGCAACCGGATAATCCAGCGTCACTTGGCTATGCGCTGTTATCAGCTCGGCCTGAATGTGGCCATTGGGGCAGCTCATTTCCGGAAAAACCTGCTGGTTACCGGCACAGTCGATCATCCCTCGCGGCGAAAACAAGCCCCACGATGGCCAGCGGGCACCTGACCACTGCAAGACATGCGACTGCTGGGGGATCGCTGTGTGTTTGCCGGATGTAGCAGCCGATACTGAGGGCCCAAGGCGCACACTGTCTACCGACCAGACGGGGCTGGCCGGCTTTTCTGACGAAGCCAGAATCTCCGGCACCGTATTGTTTTCGTCTATGGCCCCGACGGACGGCGCACCAGCATGGCCTGCTTCCGGCAGCCCGCCGAGGCTCAGCATCAAACAGAGTAATCGCGCCAACCATTGCATAAGCGCATGATACTATTGTTCAGCTAATAAGGGATGGAGCATTTTCGACCGCCTTTTACATCGGTTTGCGTTTGTAAAGCATAATGACTTCGGAGAGCACCTCATGGACAAGTCACTGGAAAACACCCCGCAACCTGCTGGCGCCGCATGTGATGTGCTCATCGTCGATGACAACCCCATCAATCAGGCTTACTTTAGCGCTGCATTGGCAAAGGCTGGCTTCGGCACACGGTCAGCCATCAATGGTCTGGAAGCTTTGGATATCGCTGGAAAGCAGCGTTTCCATGTGATTCTCATGGATATTCGCATGCCATTGATGGGCGGCTATGAGGCAACCCAGACCCTGCGCCAGGGCGCAGGTCCCAATTGCCATACACCGGTGGTGGCCATTTCTGCAGAACCCTTACCTGCCGGTCAAGACCACTTGTTCGCAGACTTTCTTATCAAGCCTGTCAGCAAGCAGGATTTACTGGATGTGGCATCCCGCTTTGTGCTAAAAAAACCTTCAGAAAAGCCCCGCAAAACCATACAACCTTCTGCAAAAAAAGCCCACAATGCAGCAGCAACCCTGAACCCCGGCATCAATCAACAAAAAAGTCTGGCCGCTGTGGGGAATAACCCTGAAATCGCCCGGCGTTTGTATGCCATGCTGGTGCAGGAGTTACCTGGCCAATTACAGCAGATGCGTGAATTAAATGAAGCCGGCGATGCCATGGCCTTGCGCGAACTGCTGCACCGCATGCTGGGGTCAACCAGTTTTTGCGGCGCGGTAACGCTGGGACAGCGCTTGCGGGAATATGGGCATGTCATTAAAAACGATGACAGCACGCCTGAGCAATGGCTCTCGGCTTTACGTCGCGTGGAACAGGCAGCAAAAGCCGTTTTGGAGACCAATAACGCCGCGCTGTAAACGCCCTTGGCCGTCCGCGCTAAACAGGCCGGATGGCTCAAGTTACTTCAGTTTTCTGGCTGCCAGCATCAGTGCTTTCATGTGCGCCACGGCTTTTTCCAACCCCCAAAAAACAGACTGGGCAACAATGGCATGGCCAATGTTCAGTTCTCTCATTGGCTCAATGGCCGCAATCGCCTGTACATTGTGATAGTGCAAACCATGGCCGGCATTGACTTGCAAATCCAATGAATCCGCCAAAACCGCCGCCTGTTGAATTCTGACCAGCTCTGCCTGTGCTTGCGCTGGATTAGCCGCATTGGCAAAGGCGCCTGTATGCAGTTCAATCGCTGGCGCGCCTGTATCGCTGGCAGCCCGGACTTGCTGTTCATCCGGGTCAATAAACAGGGACACGCGGATCCCGGCTTCTGCCAGTGCCCGGCAATGTTCGCGGATGAGGGTGAGTCCAGAAACCACATCCAGCCCGCCTTCTGTGGTGATTTCTTCCCGTTTTTCCGGCACCAGGCAGACATCTTCGGGGCCCACGCTGGTCGCAATTTCCCGCATTTCTTTTGTCACCGCGGTTTCCAGATTCATGCGGGTCTGGATGGTTTCGCGCAACAGGCGCACATCCCTGTCGGTAATATGCCGCCTGTCTTCACGCAAATGAATGGTAATGGCATCTGCGCCAGCCTGCTCGGCCACAAAAGCGGCCTGAACCGGGTCAGGATAGATTTCTCCACGGGCATTACGCAACGTGGCCACATGATCAATATTCACCCCGAGGGCAATCAGTTTTTCAGCCATGTTTTCCCTACTGTTGTCTGTGTTTGAGCTCACCGACTGGCTCCCCAGCCGGTTCCAGCACGACTGCCATCATATCCGCAAGCAACTGGGGCCATTGCACTTGCTGCAAAGCATGCTGATAAGCCGCTTGTTCCTGCATGATGGCAGACAACGCCTGCTGTTCCTCAAGACGCAAATCCGGATGCCAAATTTCAGTAATCAGCACCGCACGCTCTGCCTGCGAACGATTCCAGGCCGCATGGCGGAAACTGTCATCAAAAACCAGAATCTCGCCAGGTGCCCAGCCCCGGCGCTCACGCCCCACCTCGATGGCGCAATCTGCGGGAATATCCAGGCCCAAATGAACTGTCAGCTTCAGGTTTGACAAGCCAAAATGCGGCGGGATATAAGTGTCTGGACGCAAAATCGAGAAAAAGGCTTCTGGCGCGTGTTCTGCCATGCGCACCAAAGGCAGTTTCTGTAATACCTGCATTGTGTGGGGACAACGGGAGGCCACTTCTGCATTGACCTCGCCCCCTTTGAGCAAATGCGCCGATGTCCATTGCAAGTTTTTTTCCAGCTTTTTCCAGTCCGGGTCATCCGGGGTTTTTTCATCCACATAGGGTTTTATGCCGGTGCGGGTTTGCAAAATGGCATTTTTTTCTTCGCGGACTTTCTCCCAGTCAGCGCGTAAAGCCATTTGCCATGGCTCGTCCATGTCGTAAAAGGGCTGGGCTCGCAGGCCGGGAAAAAAATGGTAGCTGGGGCGTTGCAAGGGGTGCGCCCACTGCACAGGTCGAAGTCCGTGAAAATACTCCAGAAAAAGCCGCACTCTCCCAGCGCTTTCGGTGGAATCCGAAAGAAACTCCTGGGCAACGTGCCACTGGCTTTCAAACCGGTGCCGGGCCAGAAACTGTCCATTGCTGGCAGACAGCTCGCGAATCGCCGCTGGCGCCTGGGGTAACTGCCAGGCTTGTGCCAAAGCCGGTTGCTGGGCGAACAGCCAGGCCAGTAACCGGCCAGCCAGCACTTTATCCACATGCCTCAGGGCATCTGCCAATCTGAGCGCCATTTCACCGGCCACCTGCTCATCCGGCAAAGCTTTCAAACCCAGTAAAAACTCACGCGCGGCGGTCTGATGCTGTCTTTTTTGTTGATACAGCATGCCCATATTCTGCCGCAGAGTCGGCGCCTCGGGTCGAATAGCCAGTGCGCGCTGGAGATAACTCTCAGCTTCCTGTAAGTCACCAGCCATAAATGCCTGTTGCGCCAGAAAGGAAAGGCACAACAGGTTTTCCGGTTCAGCTTTCAGGGTGTGTTCGCATAAGGCCCTGGCCGCGGCCTGCTGGCCGGCTTGCAGATAGGCTTGAAGCCGCTGTTTTAAAGGCGTTTCAGTCATAGGAATCCAAGTCGTGAGTCAGCCCGGGAAAAGAGCTGCTTTCGATAAATAACAGTGTTCGCACAAAAGCGGCGCTGAAGAACCGTACCACCCAGCGAGGTCACATCGCGTCTTGTTCAAGCGGCTTTAATTCAGCCTGTTCTCCACCAAGGCCGGCTGATACAGATTGGGATAACTAAAATGTTAAATAACCCAAATACCAGGCAGATGCACCTATGGCAGCAGCCAGTACCACGGCTGTCAGTATCCACTTGCCCATCGAGGCTTGAGTTTTGCTGTGTGCATTCCTGGCAGGCTTACGGCCACGCGAAGCGGTAGAGGCACTCTCATCGGATGAACCACTGTGCGGCTTATCCGGCAAGGCCGGATTTTGCACCAGAAACCGTAAGGCATCGAAACGAATTTCATCGCCAATGTTGACGATTTGCTCCGAAATGCGCTCACCATTGACAAACGTGCCATTGCTTGAATCCAGATCCCGCACCAACAAACCATCAGGGGTCACAACAATCTCGGCATGGCGGCGAGAAATGCCTTCACTGTTAATCCGCACATCACAGTCGGCATGGCGGCCAAACAACGTTTTCCCGCGCAACGGATAGGTTTTGCCAAAATAAGGGCCGGAAACCCCACGCAACACAAACTTGGGAAGGGCCATACGCACTACCGTTTGGGCCGGGTCGTCTGCCTTTTCCTCATGCGGCTGTACCCGGCAATGCACCTGGGAAATAATTAACAGATCTCCTTCACGCAAGGTTTTTTTATCTTGCACCAGTTTGCCATTAACCGAGGCCAAATGCGCCGGATTGTCAATTTCCAGCACATATTCGCCACCCTGTTTCCGGATTACCGCATGCTCATCGGCCACCCCTGTGGTTTTCAGGCAAATATCGGCCGTATCGGCGCTGCCAATGCGATACAGATCGCCTTCCAGCGTAATGTCTTTGTGCTCGCCATGTGGAAAAACCAGTTTCATACCTTGTCCCCTTTTTACCAATCCTTTTGTTGTGATTATACCGCCCAGCGCCAAAAAGGCCATACCCACCAGCGGCCAGCATGTGCGGCAGCCTGTCTGACGTGCTTTTTGGTGGTCGCCTTGGTATAATTCCGCATCCTTTCAAGTCAGGGAAAATCCTCCATGAAAATACTTGTGCCCATCAAGCGCGTTGTTGACTATAACGTCCGCGTGCAAGTCAAGCCCGACGGCAGCGGCGTCGCCACTGACGGCGTTAAAATGAGCATCAACCCATTTGACGAAATCGCCATTGAAGAGGCCTTGCGCCTGAAAGAACAAGGCAAAGCCGATGAAGTGGTGGTCGTCAGCATCGGCCCCGATGAAGCCCAGCAACAATTACGCACTGCACTGGCCATGGGGGCTGACCGCGCCATCCTGTTGCAAAGCGGTGAAGCCGTGCAGCCACTGCAAGCCGCCAATGCCCTGCTGAAAATTGTCCAGGAAGAGCAGCCTGAGCTGGTGATCATGGGCAAACAGGCCATTGACGACGACAATAACCAGACCCCGCAAATGCTGGCCACATTATGGGATCGCCCCCAGGCCACTTTTGTCTCAAAGCTCTCACTGGAGAACAACAAAGCCACTGCCACCCGCGAAGTGGATGCCGGCCTGGAAACCATCGAAGTGGAACTGCCTGCCGTCATTTCCACAGACTTGAGGCTGAATGAGCCACGCTTTGTCAAACTGCCAGACATTATGAAAGCCAAACGGAAACCCCTGGAAACGCGCCCATTGAGCGACGTAACCGGCGACTTTTCCGAGCAGGAATTGACCATCACGCAATACGAAGCGCCACAGCCCCGGCAAAAAGGCGTCATGGTGGAAAGCGTTGATGAATTGATTACACTATTGAAAGAAAAGGGATTGGTGGCATGAGTAACGTTCTGATTCTGGCCGAACACGATGGCCAACAACTCAACCAAAGCACCGCCAAGGCTGTGACCGCAGCTCAGGCACTGAACCCGGAAACAATCAATATCGTGCTGTTTGCTGATGAGCCGGAGAGTCTCGCCACCCAGGCTGCCAGCCTACCGGGCGTCAAAACCGTGTATGCGGTGAAAACCGATGATAACCAGTGGCGTCTGGCGGCAGCCATTGCCCCGGCCATCGCCACCCTTGGCCAAAATCACAGCCATATATTTGGTCCATCCACCACTTTTGGCAAAGACGTCATGCCTCGAGTGGCGGCGTTATTGGGCGTGAACCAGGTCAGTGACATCATGGAGGTGCTGGACAGCCACACATTCAAGCGCCCCATTTATGCTGGCAACGTTATTGTGACGGTTAAAACACCCGACAACAAACCAGTGGTAGGCACTGTTCGCACGGCTTCCTTCAAACCGGCTGACTACACAAACGAAGCCGCGTCCATTGAACACCAAGAACTGAAGAACGCCCCGACCCATAGTCGCTTTATCACGCTGGAAAGCGGCGACAGCGAACGCCCTGACTTGCAAACCGCCAGCACCGTGGTGTCCGGCGGCCGCGGTGTGGGCAGCGCAGAAAATTTTCAGATGATTTATGACCTGGCCGACAAACTTGGCGCGGCCACCGGCGCTTCTCGCGCCGCAGTGGATGCCGGCTTTGTGCCCAATGACATGCAAGTAGGACAAACCGGCAAGATTATCGCGCCGGATTTGTACGTGGCCATTGGCATCAGCGGCGCCATTCAGCACCTGACCGGCATCAAGGACGCTGGAACCATTGTCGCCATTAACAAGGATCCGGAAGCGCCGATATTCGAAGTGGCTGACATCGGCCTGGTGGGAGATCTGTTCAAAATCGTGCCGGAGCTAACAGAAAAGCTCTAACAGCAACGGGTTATCCGGCACAAAACAAAGCCCCGCCATGTGCGGGGCTTTGTTGTTACTCGCAATCTCCATCCTTTAGAGTACAGGTTTTGACGCCGAGTATCGAATACAAAGGACACCAACCCGCCAAGGCTGTCACCAATGGCACCAGGCCGATGGCGCCCAGCCAGTTCTTCTCCATCACACCCCAGGCCAGCAAAGCCAGGCCAATAACAATTCTTGCCACTTTGTCAATCTGACCAATATTCTTTTTCATGCTCATGTTCTGCCTCCGTTTACAGCAAGTTGCAAGCAGAGTATACATCTTTTTGATCTCTACCCTGGAAATCGCCCGGTTCCATGCGCCAGTCAGCAACCGGGTTAACCACCATGCGGGCCGGGGCCAGTAGCCAGGCAAATAGAGAGCAGTTTGCCTGACCACGGCACGTTCACTCCTTTGCTCCTGTGTCATAAAACTGTCATACACACAGGGTAAAGTACGCAGCATCATCCACCTGACAGAGGAAATAAGGTATGAAAAATCGCTTCTTGTCCCATTATGCAACCGCGTCTTCAGCGATAGCCGCTTTGTGTTTAAGCGGTTCAGTTTTTGCCGCATCCCGTAATCATATCGATATTGTTGGCTCATCCACTGTATACCCTTTCAGCACGGTTGTTGCGGAAACTTTCAGCAATAAAACCGGCAACCGGACACCGAAAGTGGAATCCACAGGATCCGGTGGCGGCATGAAGCTGTTTTGCGCCGGAGCCGGCATCAATACGCCCGACATCACCAATGCTTCGCGGAGAATCAAAAAATCTGAATTCAACAATTGCCAGGCCAATGGCGTCAAAGAGATTATTGAAGTGCCTATCGGCTTTGACGGCATCACCATTGCAAACGCCAAGACAGCGCCTCAATTTGACCTGAGTGAACGCGATATTTTTCTGGCTCTGGCCAAAAAAGTGCCCGGCAACAAGCCCGGAGAACTAATTGACAATCCATACAAAACCTGGAAACAAGTTAATCCGGCCTTGCCCGACACCCGTATTGAGGTTCTTGGCCCGCCTCCCACTTCCGGCACCCGGGATGCCTTCGTTGAGCTGGCCATGGAAGGGGGATGCAAAACCTTTCCCTGGATCAAGCAGATCAAGACTGATGCCAAGGCTGCAAAAAAAGCCGGTGACAAATCCCGCGCCAGCGCACTCAAGCAACGTTACAAGAATATTTGTCATAGCATTCGCGAAGACGGCGCTTATGTTGAAGCCGGTGAAAACGATAACCTGATTGTCGAGAAACTGCAAAAAAACCCAAAAGCTTTGGGCATTTTCGGCTTCAGTTTTCTGGATCAGAACAGCGACAAGGTGAAAGGCGCCACAGTCAATGGAAAAGAAATCAGCTTTGAAAATATCGCCAATGGTCATTACCCCCTTTCCCGGCCACTCTTTTTCTACGTCAAAAAAAGCCACCTGGGTAAAATTCCAGGCATGCGCGGGTATGTTGCCGAGTTCACCAGCGAAGACGCCTGGGGCGATGAAGGCTATCTCACCGATGAGGGTCTGATTCCCCTGCCACGCGACCAGCGTCAACGTATCGCAGAAGCGGTCAAAAAGGAAATCCCCATGCAAGCACCGGAAGAATAAAACCCATGGGTTTTCCTTTAGGCTTACAATGCCTGAACAAACGTCAAGGGCTCACAGCCCTTGACGTTTTTGCGTATTTTTGCGTTTGCGGTTTTTCTGCCTCAACAGCCCCTATGCACATTAACCTCCATAAGGAACATTGAATGGACACCCTGCCCTTGGTATTGACTGTTGGTTTACTGGCCCTGGCTGGTTTTTTTGCCGGAAAACACAAAGCCCGCTTGGCATCCACCCAAGTCCGCTCACACTCCCGGCCACATTATCATGGCTATTTAGTGGCGCTGTGGACGCTGATTCCCGCTTTGTTGGTAGTCATGGTATGGTCATTTGCGAGCGAATCTGTCATCACGCGTTTAGTCGTCGCCGAACTGCCGGCTCGCATCCAGCAGATGCCTGCTTCAGAAAAAAGCCTTTTTACTAATGAATTCAAGAATTTGGCAAATGAAATTGATGTTAAAAAACACATCCCTACAGAAGCCATCAAATCCAGTGATTCCACTGCCGTAGCCTATCAGGCCGCACAACGGTATATTCAGCTGACACGGCTTAGCCAACAATTAAAGGCCGCGGTGACCTTGTCTCTGGCGGCATTGCTTATCTGGTTTACATTGCACCGAGTCCAACCACAGCTCAAGGCGCGTAACAGCGTGGAAACCATCATTAAAGGACTGATGATTGTTTCGGCATCCATTGCCATTCTGACCACGGTTGGCATTGTCTTTTCCGTCTTGTTTGAGGCACTGGCATTTTTTCGCCATGTGCCGCCTGGTGAATTCCTGTTCGGAACACACTGGAGCCCTCAAACCGCCATCCGGGCCGACCAGGTTGGCGGCTCCGGCAGTTTTGGGGCCATTCCGCTGCTGACAGGAACCTTACTCATCTCCGCCATTGCCCTTGTGGTGGCCGTCCCCCTGGGCCTGTTTTCGGCGATTTATCTGGCCGAATACGCCTCTCCGGGTATTCGCACCGTAGCCAAGCCGGTCATGGAAGTGCTGGCAGGCATCCCGACTGTGGTATATGGCTTCTTCGCCGCCTTGACCGTCGCACCCTTTATTCGCGAAACGGCTGAAAGTTTCGGCATCAGCGCTTCTTCGGAAAGCGCGCTGGCAGCCGGCCTGGTTATGGGAATCATGATCATCCCCTTCGTTTCCTCACTGTCTGATGATGTAATTTCAGCCGTCCCCGCCATTCTTCGCGACGGATCCTATGCCCTTGGCGCCACCAAGAGCGAAACCATCCGCAAAGTGGTGATTCCAGCGGCTTTACCCGGCATTGTCGGTGGTGTTTTGCTGGCGGCCTCCCGAGCCATTGGCGAAACCATGATTGTGGTCATGGCGGCCGGGCTGGCCGCCAAGCTCACGCTGAATCCGCTGGATTCAGTCACAACCATTACCACACAAATCGTCACTCTGCTCACTGGTGATCAGGCTTTTGACAGTCCGAAAACACTGGCCGCATTTGCGCTGGGGCTCGGCCTGTTTGTGGTCACCCTGACCCTTAACATATTGTCCTTGCATGTGGTGCGAAAATACCGTGAACAATACGAGTAGATTATGAAAAATCATCAGGAAAAAATCCGCAACAGTCTGAAAAAGCGTCATGCCCGTGAACGCCGGTTTCGTCTCTATGGGCTATTGTCCGTCAGTGTCAGTATTCTGTTTTTACTTCTTTTGCTCACCGATATCGTCAGCAAAGGCCTGCCCGCTTTTACCGAAACCCGTATCAAACTGGATATTACGCTGGATCCGCAGCAATTGGGGCTTGGCGATCACCCCGATCGCGATGCGTTATTCCATGCCAATTACAGCCGTCTGATTACCGAAACCCTGAAAAAGATGTTCCCCGATGCCAAGACCCGCAAACAGCGACGCGACCTCAAACAATTGGTGAGCAAGTCCGCAGCTTACGACTTACGGGACGCCGTGCTGGCTAATCCTTCATTACTGGGCACCACCCAGTCTTTCTGGTTTCTGGCCAAGGACGACGTGGACCAATATATGAAAGGCCGCATCGACCGCACCCTGCCTGAAAGCCAGCGGCGCCTTAAGGACTATCAACTGGCCTGGATCGACCGGCTGCTTGCCGAAAATCGTCTGGAAAAACGCTTCAACAAAACCTTTTTTACAGCCAGCGACTCCCGCGAGCCGGAACAGGCGGGAATCCGTGGCGCTTTTGTGGGTTCGGTACTCACCTTGCTGGTCACCCTGGCGCTGTCTTTCCCGATTGGAGTACTGGCGGCCATCTACCTGGAGGAATTTGCCCCCCAGAACAACCGCTGGGTGGATTTGATTGAAGTCAATATCAACAATCTGGCTGCAGTCCCATCCATTGTGTTCGGTCTGCTGGGGTTGGCGGTTTTTATCGGGTTTTTCGGCGTGCCGCGCTCTGCGCCCCTAGCCGGTGGCCTGGTGTTGACGCTCATGACCCTGCCCACCATCATCATCACCAGCCGTGCGGTCATTAAAGCCGTGCCCCAGTCCATCCGCGAAGCCGCCTTGGCCTTGGGTGCATCCAAAACCCAGGTAGCCTTTGGTCATGTCTTGCCCCTGGCATTACCGGGTATTCTGACTGGCACAATTATTGGCATGGCCCAGGCACTGGGAGAAACCGCTCCCTTGCTGCTGATTGGCATGGTGGCCTTTGTGGCCGATGTGCCGCACGGCATTTTTGACCCGTCCACCGCCTTGCCAGTGCAGATTTTTCTGTGGGCCGACAGCCCCGAGCGCGCCTTTGTGGAACGCACATCAGCCGCAATTATTGTATTATTGACTTTCCTCATCGCCATGAACGGACTGGCCGTTTTCATGCGCAAAAAATATGAAAAGAAATGGTAACCCCAATGACAACAGAAGCCCTGCCCAATACCGACCCATCAGCAGAATCCGCCGCATTGCAACAAGCCCGGGAAAATAATCGGGCCGCACTGGATGTGACCGTGGACAAAACCGTCGGCCAGCCTTTTGTCGAAAATCCCAAAATCAGCACCCGTCACGTTCATGTTTTCTATGGGGACAAACCGGCCATCAAGGATATCAGTCTCGATATCGGCCGGAATCAGGTGCTGGCCATGATAGGTCCTTCCGGCTGTGGTAAATCCACATTTTTGCGTTGCCTGAACCGCATGAACGACACCATCCCCACTTGTCGCGTAGAAGGTGATTTCCGGCTCGATGGTGAAGACATTTACGCCCCCGGCCAGGACCCTGTGCTGTTGCGCTCCCGGGTAGGTATGGTGTTCCAGAAGCCCAATCCTTTTCCCAAGTCCATTTACGACAATGTGGCCTATGGCGTGCGCCTGCACGGGCTGGCCAAAAATCGCGCGGAACTGGACGAAATCGTCGAAAAAAGCCTGCGCCGCGCCGGTTTGTTTGATGAAGTCAAGGACGACCTCCACAAGCCGGGAACTGGTCTGTCCGGCGGCCAGCAACAGCGCTTGTGCATCGCCCGCACCATCGCCATCGACCCGGAAGTGATCCTGATGGATGAACCCACATCCGCGCTGGACCCCATTGCCACCGCCCTGATTGAGGAACTCATGATTGAATTGAGTGAGAATTACACCATCGCCATTGTCACGCACTCCATGCAGCAAGCGGCGCGCGTTTCCAACCGCACGGCATATTTCCACATGGGAAAACTGGTGGAGGTCAATGACACCGACCGCATTTTTACCACCCCGCAACACCCCCTTACCGAAAACTATATTACCGGCCGTTTCGGCTAGGAGAATGCGATGAATCTCGGACAACATATTTCCCAGCGCTACAACCAGGAACTGGAAGACATTCGTAACCAGGTGCTCAAAATGGGTGGACTGGTGGAGCAGCAAACCACCCACGCCCTTCAGTCCTTGCTGAAACACGATGCCATTCTGGCTGAAACAGTGGCCTCAAGGGATGATGAAGTCAATGCCATGGAAGTGGCCATTGACGAAGAATGCACGCGTGTTATCGCCAAGCGGCAACCGGCTGCCAGCGACTTGCGGCTGGTCATCGCTGTCATCAAAGTCATTACCGACCTGGAGCGCATTGGCGATGAGGCCCAGAAAATCGCCAAATACACCCAGCGGTTGTCCATGCGCAATACCGTCGATGACTTACATTCTGAGCTGTCTCATTTGGGTGTACTGGCACTGGATACCCTGCGCGATGCCCTGGACGCCTTTGCCCGTCTGGACGCCAACAAGGCGGTGGAAATTCTGGGTCGCGATGAGGCCATCGACAAGGAATTCAACAATCTCTCGCGCCTGCTCATTACCCACATGATGGAAGATCCCAGGCAAATCAAAAGCGCCTTGCGCGTAAACTGGTGCGCGCGTTCCCTGGAACGCATCGGCGACCATGCCCAGAACATTTGCGAGTATGTGATTTATCTGGTCAAGGGCAAAGACGTGCGGCATAAATCACTGGAACATATCCGCCAGAAATATTTCCCGGACAGTCCGTCGGCCGCCGCTGGTATGAATACGCTATCTGAAAGCTAGTAAAATATGTCCCGCTTGTTACTCATTGAAGATGACGCGGCTATTTGCCACATGTTGCACACCTTCTTAACCGGCCATGGATTTGAAGTTAATGTGGCGATGACCGCCAGGGAAGGACTGGATTCCCTGTATGAAAACCCGCCTGATTGCCTGTTGCTGGACTGGATGCTGCCGGATGCCAGCGGCGTTCGGGTTCTGAAAAAAATTCGCTCGACAGATGCCTTGTCTGAGCTCCCGGTATTAATGCTCACTGCGAAAGCCCAGGAAGAAGACAAGGTCAGAGGGCTGGAGTCCGGTGCGGATGATTACCTGACCAAGCCTGTGGCGCTCAAAGAGCTGCTGGCCCGCATCCGCGCCTTATTGCGCCGCACGCAACGGCTTAATGCCGATAACCAACTGGTGCTTGGCCGCCTGCGCCTGAACCCGGAATCACATATCGCCACAGTGGATGATCGAACCTTGCCAGTGAGCGGTAAGGAGTATGACCTGTTATTATTTTTTATGCAAAAACCTGACCGGGTTTTCAGCCGCGGGCAACTCCTGGACCAAATCTGGGGACATAGCAGCTACATTGAAGAACGCACGGTGGATGTTCACGTGATGCGATTGCGAAAAATATTGAAACCCTTTCACCTGGACACCGCCCTGGAAACAGTCCGTGGCGCCGGGTATCGTTTCAGGAAAGACGCCACGACGCTGAAAAACGACTCTTCTCTCCAGTGAACAGTCACCAATACGAAATCTGGCGAGTGCTTTTCGCCCTGATCACAGCGGTCCTCGGTGGTTTGCTTACTGGCCACTGGCTCGCCAGCTTTCTGTTGACCGCCATCAGCTACATGGCCTGGTTCTGGTATCGGCTGGGCCAGGTGATTGGATGGCTGAAAACCGGAGCCAAAAACGAACAGGCTCCGGATGCCACAGGTATCTGGGGCGAGCTCATCTACCACATCCAGACACTAAAGCGCAAAAGCACGGCCCGCAAGCAACGTTTGCGGGCCCTGGTCAGGCGGTTACAAAACATCATATCCAAGCTCCCCTATGCAACGGTTGTCCTGGACAAAGAGAACCATATCCAGTGGTTCAATACCCACGCCATTGCCACGCTTGGACTGAACCGCGAAACCGATCCAGGCCAACGGCTGGACAATCTGGTTCGCAACCCGGAATTTCAGCAGTTTCTGGCATCCGCACAAAGTGATCGCAGCGCAGCGCCTTCCAACAATGAAATCGTTTTGAAAAATCCATTTGGCCGCCACACCTGCCTGGCCATCCAGATCGTGCCGGTCGAAGACAACTTGCGCTTGTTAATCGCCCAGGATATCAGCGATGAAATGCAACTGCGGCGCATGCGGCGCAACTTTATTGCCAACGCCTCGCATGAACTGCGAACCCCCTTGACCGTTATTTCCGGCTATCTGGAAATGCTGCAAGAAACACCCAATCTGCCAGAAAGCGTAACGCCCATACTACACAGTCTCACCGAGCAAAGCCGACGCATGCAGGCACTGGTTGAAGATTTGCTGACCATTTCCCGGCTGGAAAACTCGGCCATTGACCCGCAAAGCCTGCAAGCCGTAACTATGGCCACAATCATCCGAAACATTATCGAAAATCACAAAAAAACCGACCAGGACGCTCACCATTTTGAATGTGAACTGGATGATTCACTGGCCGTTCTGGGAAATCCCACAGAGCTGGAAAGCATTGTCACCAATCTCATTACCAACGCCATCCGGCACACGCCGCCCCAAACCCGTATTCAGGTATCCTGGCACAAAAATCTTTCAGGAGAGGCTTGCCTGAGCGTGCGTGATAACGGGCCAGGCATCGCCCAGGAACACCTGCCGCATCTGACCGAGCGCTTCTATCGGGTTGACAAGGGGCGTTCCAAGAACACTGGTGGCACTGGCCTGGGCCTGGCCATTGTGCAGCATGTGGTCAATCGCCACCGGGGCCGCCTTGAAATCCACAGCGAACCAGGTAAAGGCTGCGAGTTTCTGGTGGTCTTGCCAGCTGATCTGGTGACAACCTGTAGCGATTAACCTTCTTTGAGACGAAAACCGGCGCCCAAAACCAGGCAACCAAAGTCTGTACTCGTCAAACCCAGCCACCAGGATAAGTGCCCCGTTTAGAAACACCGGCGCTGTGTCATAAACCTGTCACATAAAGAGCCTAAACTCACCGTCGGTGATGCGCGGATACTGCCGTGCTTCCAGGCTCAACACAACCTTAACCGGGAAACAATAAGGAGAACCCAATGAAATCCTTTGACTTCCATCGTCTGCTGCCCTCTGGCCGTCACGCCGGGCAACTGTTAGCCCTGACGACCCTGCTTGCCACCATGCCACCGGCTTTTGCAGACTCCCAGGATGAAGAAATCCGTCAACTAAAAGCCCAACTGGCCCAGCTTACCCAACGGCTGGAAAAACTGGAACGCAACGGCAAGGCCAGTGAAAAGTCCACCGGCACAGCAAGCGAACCTGCTGGTCAGAAGACAAAATCATTGCAGCACCCTCAGTTCAACCACTGGCCCCATCGCATCGCTTTTAATGCCGATTTGCGTTACCGCCAGGAATACATTGATGAAAAGGGCAAGGACACGCGTTTCCGGCATCGGATTCGTTTTCGCACCGGTATGAAAATGCGCGTCAGTGACAATACCCTGCTGGGCTTTCAACTGGCCAGTGGCGATGATAATCCGGTTTCCAACAATGTGACCCTGGATCACGCCTTCTCCAACAAGGATATCCGCCTGAACAAGGCCTACGTGCAATGGAAACTCAGTCCGAAGCTCAGCGCCGAGTTCGGCAAGTTCAGCAATCCTTATGATCGCCCCAATAAAAACCCGCTGGTTTGGGATAACGATCTGGTGCCAGAAGGCGCCGCACTCACCTACTCTCCCGGCGGATTTGAGGCGGTTCTTGGCTGGTTTTCGGTGGAAGAACGCAAAACCGAAAAAGACACGCAACTCTGGGGCGCACAGGTGCGTAAAACCATCAACCTCTCTGATGAGAACCGCCTGAAAGTGGCTGCCAGCTATTTCGATTATCGGCATTTGCAAGGCTTTCAACCCCTCTACGATGGCAAGGCGCGAGGCAATCTGCTGGATGCCAATGGCGGTTATCTCAGTGACTTCAATCAGTTTGAGCTGTTTGGGGAATACCATACAAAGCTGATGCAACACCCCTTTATGCTGTTTGCTGACTATGTCAAAAATACAGCTGCTGAAACCAATCAGGACACCGCCTGGGCGGCCGGATTCACCTTTGGCAAGGCCAAACAGCCCGGCACATGGCAGTTAAGCTATGCCTGGTTGGAAACAGACGCTGACAGTGTGGTAGCCTTGTTCAATGATTCGGACTTTGCCGGCGGCACCACCAACGCCAAAGGCTCGCTACTGCGCTTTCAGTATGCCATCAACAAAAAAACCAAGGCTGGCTTCAACTATATTGATTCGCAGAAGGGCAAAGACAGCGACAATCCTGTGGATTATGACCGCCTGCAAGTGGACGTGAGCTGGAAATTCTGATCGGATAACGCTTATTTCTTCCCCGCCAATTGGCCCTGGGCAAGCATCCGCTTGCCCTTTTTTGTGCAGGACTCTCTCAAACCACCGTCATTCCGAGCGAGCCTCCCGCCGCCGCGGGCAGGACGGGAAGGATCGTCGTTCCGGGTGAGCGTAAGCGAGACCCGGAATCCATCTCCCAGGCAGCACGGCATATCCAATAGACGCAAAGCCATGGCTTCTCCGAATGTCATCCATGAGTGCCTGCTCCGGTGAGTCCTGCGCTTTTGCTTCACTCTCTACTATTTACAGCATGGATTCCCGCCTTCGCGGGAATGACGGAGAGGATCGTCATTCCGGGTGAGCGTGAGCGAGACCCGGAATCCATCTCCCAGGCAGCACGGCATATCCAATAGACGCAAAGCCATGGCTTCTCCGAATGTCACCCATGAGTGCCTGCTCCGGTGAGTCCTGCGCTTTTGCTTCACTCTCTACTATTTACAGCATGGATTCCCGCCTTCGCGGGAATGACGGGGAGGATCGTCATTCCGGGTGAGCGTGAGCGAGACCCGGAATCCATTGCCGGCATGACAAGTGGCCACAGACCAGTGATTTCTGGTAACAAAAAACCCCGCATGACGGCGGGGTTTTCAGGAACGCGGCAGCCGCTACTGGTGCGTTACTTTTTCGTAGCGGTCTTTTTCGCGGTGGTTTTCGCACTCTTGGCCGCCCGGGAAACGCTTTTCATGGCCTCATCAGCTGATCGTTCAGCAGAGCTTTTGGCCGCTGAAGCGGTTTTTTTCGTGGTTTTCCGTGTTGTTTTGCTGCCCGCAGCCGCCGTCTTGGCGCTCTTTTGCGTGACTTTTTTTACAGTCTTTTTGGCTTCTTCTGCAGCTTTGTCCAGATCGGCTTTACCTTCAACTTTCTGTTCGAGTTGCTCTGCCAGTTTGGCCACTTGCATGGCTAGCTCTTCAATACGTTTCAGCAAGGTGCTGATGTCCAGGTTTGTGGGTACCCCCAGATTTTTCAGGGCTTTTTCCACTCGGGATTCAAACAGCGACTCCAGTTTTTCCACACTTTCAAACGCCTTTTTCCTGACATCGTCAACCTTCGACTTCACTTCGGAGACTTTGCTGGATACCTCCTTGACAGCCTTTTCTGGTACCTTTTTGAAGGTTTCTTCAAATTCTTTACCTTCACTAACCAGTTTGCTGAAGATTTTTACCCCTTCCTGCTGGGCCTTGGCAAAAGCACCCAGGCCAGCCAGCCAGATTTCACTGGCAGAGCCCAAAATGCTGTCAGTCACACGGCTTTGGGTCGATTCTGCCGACTTGGTGGTGGCGGTTTTTTTGCTGGCCACTTTGCGGGTAGTGGTTTTTTTACTGACGGTTTTCTTGGTCGCCATGATATTACCTCATTTATCGGATTCAAAAGTTGAAGCCGACTCAAACTGGATCCGGCTTCCTGATTACACGGACATTATGGGCATGATGTCTAGAGTTTTCATACTAATTTTGCACACTTTTTTGCACCCTGCTCATGCGTTAACAAGAAAGTCCCGAAAGGCCTTTGCCACCGGTGGCAAATGATGCATTTTACGGTGAACCATATGCCATTTTTTAATAATCGGAAAATGTTCCACACCCAGCATGCGCAAACTGCCCTTTTCTATCTCCTCTCTAATGGTATGAACAGAAACCACCCCCAACCCCAACCCGGCTTTGACACAGAGTTTAATGGATTCGTTATTGTTCATAACCATGGCCTCTTCCAAATAAAGATTGTGAGTACGCAAGAGATTTTTAAGAGCCTCGCGGGTGCCTGAACCTTTCTCCCGAATCACAAAAGTGTGTTGCACCAGCTTGGCCAGAGGTATCTGCTTGTGTTGGCATAATGGATTCTCCGGATGGGCAATGACCACCAACGGGTTGTCCTTGATAACAACATGCTCAAGATCAGCCCGCTCAGGGGGTTGCCCCATTAATACAATGTCTTTGCTGTTACTTTCCAATTGGCACAATACTGTTGAACGGTTGGTGACTTCCAAATCAACCTTAATATTGGGGTGTATCTGCCGAAATTCCGCAATCATGGCGACGGCAAAGTGACTAATGGTGCTGGCCGCCGCAATGGACAAAGTGCCCCGATGCACACCCTTGTATTCCCCCATGACTTGCTCCGCCTCCTGTAACTGCGCCAGAATCCGCTGACAATAGCCCAGAAAATCCCGGCCCGCTTCTGTCAAATTCAGTTTTCTGCCATGTTGCTCAAACAATTTAACCCCCAGGGTTTCTTCCAGCTGTTTCAATTGCATGGACACCGCCGGTTGGGTTAAAAACAGGCGTTTAGCCGCCCGCGACATATTCAGGGTTTCAGCCACTGTGGCAAAGATACGCATTTGTCGCACGGTTATATTCATAATTTATTCTGATACCAAAATAAGAAAACGTGACTTTTCATTATACAAGAGCTGGAGTATAGTGCCAGCCATTGACTGAGAAGCCCAACACGGGCAAAAAATAAACACCTAAACAACACGAGGAGACACCCATGGCACTGGACCAAACTGACCGCTATACCGATTTGAGCCTGAACGAGGAAGAACTGATAAAAAATGGCCAACATATTCTGGTGGCCTACAAAATGAAGCCCAAACCGGGCTTTGGCAATTACCTCCAGACGGCTGCCCACTTTGCGGCAGAATCATCCACTGGCACCAATGTCTCTGTAAGCACCACGGATGACTTTACCAAAGGCGTGGATGCGATTGTCTATGAGATCGACGAAGAAAACGAACTCATGAAAATCGCCTACCCCAACGAATTGTTCGACCGCAATATCACCGACGGCCGGACCATGGTGGCTTCTTTTCTGACGCTGACCATTGGCAATAATCAAGGCATGGGCGATGTTGAATATGCCAAAATGCACGATTTTTATATCCCACCGGCAATGTTGCAACTCTATGACGGACCGGCGACTTCGATTCAGGATTTGTGGCGGGTGCTGGGTCGTCCTGTGGTAGATGGCGGCTTTATTGTCGGCACCATTATCAAACCCAAGCTGGGCTTGCGCCCCAAGCCATTTGCCGATGCCGCCTATGAGTTCTGGCTGGGCGGGGACTTTATCAAAAATGATGAACCCCAGGGCAACCAAGTGTTTTCTCCCATGAAAGAAACCATTCCCCTGGTGGCTGATGCCATGCGTCGGGCCCAGGACGAAACCGGTGAGGCCAAACTGTTTTCTGCCAATATCACTGCTGATGATCCCTTTGAAATGATCGCCCGGGCGGAATACATTCTGGAAACCTTTGGCGAGAACGCCAATCATGTGGCTTTTCTGGTGGACGGCTATGTAGCCGGCCCCACCGCCATCAGCACCGCCCGTCGGCAATTTCCCGCCCAATATCTGCATTATCACCGGGCTGGCCATGGCGCTGTCACCTCCCCCCAGTCCAAACGCGGTTACACGGCTTTCGTGCTGGCCAAGCTATCCCGTTTGATGGGTGCTTCAGGCATTCACGTGGGCACCATGGGCTATGGAAAAATGGAAGGCGAGCAGGACGACCGCAACATTGCCTATATGATTGAACGTGACTCTGCTGACGGTCCTTTCTATCATCAGGAATGGCTGGGCATGAAGCCCACCACTCCGATCATTTCCGGCGGCATGAATGCCCTGCGCATCCCGGGTTTTTTTGAAAACCTTGGCCACTCCAACTTGATACTGACTGCAGGGGGCGGCAGTTATGGCCACGTGGATGGCCCGGCAGCCGGCGCCAAATCCTTGCGACAAGCCGAACAATGCTGGCGCGAAGGGGCTGACCCCATCGAGTTTGCCAAAACCCATGAGGAATTCCGCCGCGCCTTTATCTCCTTCCCCCATGATGCCGACGCCCTCTACCCGGGATGGAGGGAAAAGCTGGGGTTTGAGTAAAACGCGGAACCCGCTTGTTCGCCATAACCGTTACAATATCCGCACCCGGGCTGAATTCGTTCAGCACCGGGTGCTCCCGTTTTCCATTTAACCCGAGAAGCGCACCATGACTGACAGAAAAAAACTGGCCAATGCCATCCGCGTACTGGCCATGGACGCCGTGCAAAAAGCCAATTCCGGCCACCCTGGCGCCCCCATGGGCATGGCTGATATGGCCGAAGTGCTCTATAACGATTTTCTCAAACACAACCCCGGCAATCCTCATTGGGTAGATCGTGACCGGGTGGTGTTATCCAATGGCCACGGTTCCATGCTGTTGTATGCCGCTTTGCATTTAAGTGGCTATGATTTAAGCATGGAAGACATTAAAAACTTCCGCCAGCTGCACTCCAAAACGCCGGGGCATCCGGAATATGGCTATACCCCGGGTGTGGAAACCACCACAGGCCCATTGGGTCAGGGCCTGACCAACGCCGTGGGTATGGCGCTGGCGGAAAAGCTGCTGGCCGAGCAGTTTAATCGCCCAGGACATACCATCGTAGACCACAATACTTATGTTTTTCTGGGTGATGGCTGCCTCATGGAAGGCATTTCCCATGAGGCCTGTTCCCTGGCAGGCACATTGGGGCTGGGCAAACTGCTCGCCCTGTATGACGATAACAACATTTCCATTGACGGCGAAGTGGATGGCTGGTTTACCGACGACACACCCGCCCGCTTTGAGGCCTACGGATGGCACGTGATTCCCAACGTGGATGGCCATGATGCCGATGAAGTCCACCAGGCCATCGAACAAGCCAAAGCCATCACAGACAAACCCACACTGATTTGCTGCAAAATCACCATTGGTTTCGGCGCTCCTAACAAAGCTGGCACGCATGATGTTCATGGCGCCCCACTGGGTGAGGAAGAAATCGCCGCAGCCCGCAAGGAACTGGGCTGGGAGTATCCACCCTTTATGATCCCCAAAGACGTTTACGCCGGCTGGGATGCCCGCTCCCAGGGCGAGGCGGCCGAAAACGACTGGAAACAACGCTTTGCCGCCTACCAGACCGCTTACCCCGAACTGGCCGCCGAATTTGAACGCCGCATGCAGCATCATTTGCCAGAAAACTGGGCGGCCGAATCCGCCGCATTCATCCAGAAAGTCGCTGCTGAAAAACCCCAGATGGCCACCCGCAAGGCGTCAAAGCTAGCCCTGGAAGGCTTTGGCCCCCTGTTGCCGGAGCTGTTTGGCGGCTCGGCCGACTTAACCCCCTCCAACAACACCTTCTGGAGCGGTTCAAAATCCATCAATGATGGAGATTTCAGCGGCAATTATCTCTCCTATGGCGTGCGCGAATTCGGCATGACAGCCATGATGAACGGCATGCAACTCCATGGCGGATTGCGTCCCTATGGTGCCACTTTTCTGATGTTCAGCGAATATGCCCGCAATGCTTTGCGCATGGCGGCCCTGATGGGTATTGCCCCCATTTTTGTGTATACACACGACTCCATCGGCGTGGGCGAGGATGGCCCCACTCACCAGCCGGTCGAGCAATTGCCCACCATCCGCCTGATACCCAACATGTCCATGTGGCGTCCCTGCGATGCGGTCGAATCTGCTGTAGCCTGGCAACAGGCCATTGAGCGCACTGAAGGCCCCACCACACTGGTATTCACCCGTCAGGGCGTTCCGCATCAAGATCGCACTGAGGAACAAATCGCCAATATCGCACGTGGTGGCTATATCCTTAAAGACACCAAAGGCACACCAGACGCCATCATCATCGCCACTGGCAGTGAAGTGGGGCTGGCCATGGATGCCGCTGCCGAGCTGGAAAAGGAAAATATCTTCGTCCGCGTGATCTCCATGCCGTCAACCGACCGCTTCGACGCCCAGGACAACGACTACAAAAACCAGGTGTTACCGCCGGAAGTCACAGCACGTGTGGCGGTGGAAGCCGCCATGCCGGACTTATGGCACAAATATGTGGGTTTGAACGGTATCGTGGTCGGCCAAAACACCTTCGGCGAGTCTGCGCCAGGCGCGGTATTGTTTGAGCACTTTGGTTTTACCCCGGAAAAAGTCCGTCAAGCGGTGAAGACCGCTATTCACAACACTCAGGAGAAATAACATGGCCCTTATCAGTCTGAGACAGCTACTGGATTATGCCGCTGAAAACGACTTTGGCATGCCCGCATTCAATGTCAACAACATGGAACAGATCCATGCCATCATGAAGGCTGCCGATGCCGTTAATTCCCCCGTGATCCTGCAAGGCTCCGCTGGCGCCCGCAAATACGCCGGCCCGGCCTTCATACGAGGCCTGGTGCATGCCGCTGTCGAACAATGGCCCCATATTCCCATTGTTTTGCACCAGGACCATGGCGCCAGTCCGGCTGTCTGCCAGCGCTCCATTCAGTCCGGCTTCACCTCGGTGATGATGGACGGCTCCCTGATGAGCGATATGAAAACGCCCTCAAGCTACGAATACAACGTGGATGTGACCAAAAAGGTGGTGGACATGGCCCATGCCTGCGGTGTTTCCGTGGAGGGTGAACTTGGTTGCCTGGGCTCTCTGGAAACCGGCTTGGCCGGCGAAGAAGACGGCTCTGGCGCCGAAGGCGTCTTGAACATGGACCAGTTGCTGACTGATCCAGACGAAGCCCGGGATTTTGTCGACAAAACCGGTGTGGATGCGCTGGCCATCGCCATCGGCACCAGCCACGGCGCCTACAAATTTACCCGCCCGCCCACTGGAGATATTCTCGCCATCGAGCGCATCAAGGCGATTCATGAAAAAATCCCCAACACCCATCTGGTGATGCACGGATCGTCTTCGGTTCCTCAAGAATGGCTGGCCATCATTAACAGCTACGGTGGCGACATGGGGCAAACCTATGGCGTACCGGTGGAGGAAATTCAGGAAGGCATTAAACATGGCGTGCGTAAGGTAAATATCGATACCGATTTACGCATGGCCAGTACGGGTGCAATCCGGCGCTATCTGGCGGAAAACCCCAGCGTTTTTGATCCCCGGAAGTTCTTGCAGGCAGCCACTGACGCCATGCAGGAAATCTGTCAACAGCGTTTTGAAGCCTTTGGCTCGGCAGGACACGCGGATAAAATCAAACCGCTTAGCCTGGAAGCCATGGCGGATCGCTACGGCGTTCAGTAACTGTGGCACACACCGCAAAGAACACCCTGGAATGCCTGATTTTTGATGTGGATGGCACCCTGGCCGATACCGAGCGTAACGGCCACCGGCTGGCGTTTAACACGGCTTTTGCCGAATACGGGCTGAACTGGCATTGGGATGAGCGCTTGTATGGCGACTTGTTGGCTGTCACTGGAGGCAAAGAGCGAATCCGTCATTACCAAGACAAATTTCTTGGCAAACGCATCCTGAGCGATGCGGATATTGCCCGCCTGCATGCACGAAAAACCGAGGCCTATGTGCAGTTGCTGCAAAGCGGCAAAATCCCGCTGCGACCCGGGGTTAAACGCCTGATCGAGTCAGCCCGTGAAGCCGGGCTGACCCTGGCCATTGCTACCACCACCACACCGGTGAATGTCACGGCCTTACTGGAAAACACTTTAGGGCCTGGCAGCATCGACTGGTTCCAGGTGATTGCCGCGGGCGATATTGTATCGGCCAAGAAACCGGCGCCAGATATTTACCACCTGGTCTTAAAAGAAACCGGCCTCACCGCCGGGCAGTGCCTGGCGCTGGAGGATTCCCGCGCCGGCTTGTTGTCTGCCGTCAATGCCGGCGTTCCCACGCTTGTCACTTTTAATGCCTACACCCGTCAACAGGATTTCAGTGAGGCGCTGGCGGTTACCGACCACTTGGGCGAGGTTGACAACCCTTGCCAGGTTACCGCTGGCCCGACGGCCCAAGGTTACATTGACCTGCCCTATTTAAAGAGACTTGTATCCATGACCTTCCAACAGGGAGCACACCATGTCTGTTAAACATCCCATTATCGCTGTGACCGGCTCTTCTGGTGCCGGTACGACCACGGTCAAAACCGCCTTCGAGCATATTTTCCGTCGTCAGGAAATTAACCCGGTCATTATTGAAGGCGACTCGTTTCACCGCTATGACCGTCAGGCAATGAAAGAAAAAGTGCAAGAAGCCCAGGAAAAACACACCAACTTCAGTCATTTTGGTCTTGAGGCCAATCTGCTTAAGGAACTGCAGGAAACCTTCAAAACGTACGGTGAAGCCGGCCGTTGCCGACGTCGCTACTACTTGCACAACCACAAGGAAGCCGAGCCATTCCAGCAGGAACCGGGCACCTTCACCCCCTGGGAAGATGTGGGCAAAGATAGCGATTTGCTGTTGTATGAAGGCCTGCACGGCGCAGTTGTCGATGAAGAACACGGCATTAATATTGCACAGTATGCCGATTTGAAAATCGGTGTGGTTCCCATTGTCAACCTGGAGTGGATTCAAAAAATTCACCGGGACACAGCCCAACGCGGCTATAAGCCCGAAGATGTCACTGACACCATTTTGCGGCGTATGGCGGACTATGTCAGCGTGATTACGCCCCAGTTTTCCAATACGGATATCAACTTCCAGCGCGTGCCGTTGGTGGATACGTCCAACCCGTTTATCGCCCGGGACATTCCCACCAGTGATGAATCCATGGTGGTCATTCGCTTTCGCGATATTCGTCAGTACAATGTCAATTTTCCCTACTTGCTGGATATGCTGCATGGTTCCTGGATGTCGCGCCGCAATACCATTGTTGTTCCCGGCGGAAAAATGCGGCTGGCCATGGAGATTATCCTGCACCCAATTATTGAGAATATGATGGAAAAGTCCCGCCGCAGCCCGTAGCCTGTAGGTCACAAATAGCAGGTTCCTTGCATGCAGAACATGAAGAAAGTCCTGGCTTTTGTGTGGTTGTTCTTTGTTGGCCTGGCCTTTGTCGTTGGCTGGTGGCAAAAAAATACGCAAACCCGGCCATCACCCAGTAAACCAGCAGCGAACAAGCCTGTCCTGCAGGTGGCGGTGGCGGCCAACTTTTTGGCCACTGCAAGACAACTCGCCCAGGCTTTTAAGGAAAAAACCGGTTTGAATACAGCCTTAAGTCCGGGTTCCACCGGCGCCTTGTTCGCCCAGATTCACAATGGCAGGCCCTACGATATCTTCCTGGCCGCCGATAGCCAGCGCCCCGAACAACTTGTCGCCACCGGATTGGCTGACGCCAGCAGCGCTTTTGTTTATGCCACCGGCCGGTTGATGCTCTGGGTGCCGCAATTTTCTCCACAACGCAACAAAAACTGCCAGAATGCACTGGAAAACGGGCTTTTCCAGCGGTTGGTTATCGCTAATCCGAAAACCGCACCCTATGGCCGGGCCAGCAAGGAGGTTCTGCAACACTATCCCCAGGCTGTATCAGCCAGCCAGCAAATCACCATGGGCGATATTTCCCAGGTACTGCAAGTGCTAGACTCGGGCAATGCCGATGCAGGTTTTATAGCGCGCAGCCAATGGCAATTATTACCAAAAAAGCATCGCCGTGGCTGTACCTGGTCGGTGCCTCCCTCACTGCACACACCCATCCAGCAAAAAGCTGTTATTTTGAAAAACAGCCATCATCCCGAGGCGGCTCGGAAGTTTTTGGCCTTTATGCGCAGTCAGCGCGGCCAGGACATTATCCGTCGCACCGGCTATACGGTAGAATGACAGAGTCAATCGATATACTGACTTTTTCTTGCCTGATGGACACCGACCATGGACTTGTTTCCAGGATTTGCCCCTCTTCTGCTGTCTTTCAAACTGGCCGCCATTACCGTGGTCATTCTCTTGTTGATCGGCTTGCCTCTGGCCTGGTGGCTGGCCATCACAAACAACCGTGCCAAACCACTGGTTGAAACATTGGTGGCCCTGCCCCTGGTGCTGCCTCCCACCGTGCTGGGTTTTTACCTGTTGATACTTTTGGGCAACCGGGGACCACTGGGGCGGTTCTGGGTTGAAACCACGGGGCACCCTCTCGCTTTCTCTTTTACCGGGCTCGTGATTGCCTCGGTAATCTACTCCCTGCCCTTCGTGGTTCAACCATTGCAAACGGCTTTCGAACAGCAGGGTAAAAAATATCTCGAAGTCGCCGTGACTCTGGGGGCAACACCATGGCGGGGATTTTTCAATACCGTATTGCCCATGGCCAGGCGTGGGTTACTTACGGCGGTGGTATTGGGCTTTGCCCATACCATGGGTGAATTTGGCGTGGTCTTGATGGTGGGCGGCAATATTCCCGGTGAAACCCGGGTGGTTTCCATTGCCATTTACGATCTGGTGGAATCCATGCAATATGGCGCGGCTCATCGCTTGTCCATGATTTTACTGGCTCTGTCTTTCATGGCTTTGATGCTGGTCTTCTGGGTTAGTCGCCGCTGGGTTTCCCATGACTGAACACGTACCTGCTCTGGACTGCGTCGTGAACCTGGCCCGTGACGGGTTCAATTTACACGTCGCCACATGCATCCATACCCCGCAATTTGTCGGCCTGTTTGGCCCTTCTGGTAGCGGCAAGTCTTCACTTTTGCGTATTCTGGCGGGGCTGGAAAAAACCGCCACCGGCCATATACGTGTCAATGGCCACCGTTGGCTGGAGCATGGGCACAGTTTGGCTCCACATCACCGGCGAATCGGCTATGTGTTCCAGGACGCCCGTTTGTTTCCCCACCGCAACGTGCGGGATAATCTGCTGTTTGGCCAGCGCCAACGCCGCCTGGACTTTGATCCGGTACTGTGGAAAAACACCATCATGACTTTGGGGTTGGAACCTTTGCTTGACTACCGCCCGGCACAGTTATCCGGCGGCCAGAAACAACGCGTCGCTATCGGCCGCGCCCTGATGAGCCAACCCCATATCCTGCTACTGGACGAACCATTAAGCGGATTGGATCAAAACGCCAAGGACGAGATCCTGCCTTTTTTACAAAATCTGCATCGGAACAACCAGCTCTTAACATTTTATGTCAGCCACGACTGGCTTGAAATCGCGCATCTGGCCGATCAAGTGATGGTTCTGGATAAAGGAACCTTGCGCTATGACGCTGATATCCAGACCGCAGCCTGGCATTTGGCCACTTCTGCTACCGGTCTGCCGCCACATGCGCCTGTCAATATTTTTGACGTAACAGTGATCGATTTCGACCCTCGGCGGCAATTAATTCAGGCCAGCAAGGGCGGAACAAGCCTGTGGCTGCCAGCCCATACGCAACCGGCCCAAACCAGTGAGTCCTTGCGCGTGATGTTGGCGCCCACTGACATTGCCGTCGCACTCAGCCCACCGGACGACACCAGTTTCCTTAACGCCCTTCCCTGCCAGGTTCAAACCATTCATGCGCCACGTAATGGCAGCCATTTGGTTGCCCTGCAGCACCAAAACCTGCCTTTGCTGGCCACTGTTTCCGTGGCGTCTGTCCAATCCCTTCAGTTACGCCCTGGGCAATCCGTTGTGGCGCTTATCAAGGGCTCACGCATTAGCGAGTCACCACCTGCGCCGACTTCAAACATCCCCGCGATTGGTTTACAATCTGGCCATGAACACCAATAAGCCCCTGGCGGACGACTCACCATCAGACCCGTCGACGCCTGTTTTTTCACCCCGGCTGCAACAGGCCAAGCAATGGCTACGGGAAGTCTTTGGCGATGCAACCTTTTCCCTGCAAGCGGTGTCCGCCGATGCCAGCTTCCGTAGTTACTGGCGGGTTTACCGCCAGGGTCAATCCCATATTCTTATGGACGCGCCCCCCGATCATGAAGACTGCCGTCCCTTTTGCCATGTGGCGCAAAAACTGACGGCTGCCGGAGTACATGTTCCCCGAATTCTGGCCCGGAATTTGACTGATGGCTTTTTATTGCTGGAAGATTTTGGCAATCAAGACTATCTTCAAGCCTTGAATGAAGTGGTCGAGTCAATACCCTGCGAAGATAACATACATCCGGAAGTCGCGCGCCTGTACGGCGATGCCCTGGCTGCCTTGTTGCGCATGCAAACCGCCACAGACACGACCGGCTTGCCGGTCTATGACAGGGAAAAACTGCTTGAAGAAATGCATCTGTTTCGCGACTGGTTTTTAATCAAACACCTGGACGCTTCCCTTTCAACTGCCGACGAAAAAGTACTGACTGATGTTTTTGCATGCCTCGCAGAAAACGCCTTGGGGCAGCCCCGGGTTTTTGTTCACCGCGATTACCACAGCCGCAACCTGATGGTTGTCAGCGATAACAATCCGGGCGTGCTGGACTTTCAGGATGCCGTCATTGGGCCTGTGACCTATGATCTGGTTTCCCTGTTCAAAGACTGTTATATCAAATGGCCCAGTGAGCATATTCATCGCTGGAGCGAGGAATACCGGCAACAGTGGCAATCCGCCAACGGCGAAAGCATTGATGCCGACCAATGGCGGCGCTGGTTTGATCTAATGGGCGCCCAACGGCATTTAAAAGCCGTGGGGATTTTTTGCCGGCTGAATTACCGCGATGGCAAAAACCGCTATCTGCGCGATATTCCCCGCACCCTGAGCTATCTGCATGATCTGGCGCCGACTTATCCGGAGCTTCATGATTTGCTCACACTTGTGGAAAACTGCCGCCCACGCATTACCCGTCAATGCGCGCACTGATTCTGGCCGCTGGCAAGGGCGAACGCATGCGCCCGCTAACCTTGTTCAAGCCCAAACCTTTGCTGGAGGTGGGCAAGCAGCCTCTGATCGAGCGCCACATTCAACGGCTGGCAGCCGCAGGCATCCAGGATATTGTGATTAACACCGCCTGGTTGGCCCAACACATTTTCGACCGATTGGGTAATGGCAAACAGTTTGGTGTGCGCTTACGTTACTCGCACGAAGGCGATGAGCCTCTGGAAACCGGTGGCGGCATGTTCAATGCCTTGCCGCTACTGGGTGAAGACCCTTTTTTGGTGGTCAACGGCGATACATGGCACGATATCGATTTTTCCGCCATCACGTTACCCGAAAATGACTTGCTGCACCTGGTGATGGTGAACAATCCCCCGCATCACCCTGCAGGCGACTTTCATCTGCACAATGGCCGCTTGTACGAGCGCCAACCAACAAAGCCGGCGCTCACTTACAGTGGTGTCGGCATTTATCACCCGCGCCTGTTTGCCAACAGCCAACCGGGGACGTGGCCGATCGCGCCACTGATCCACCAGGCCATTGCCGCCAAACGGGCAAGCGGTCATCATCACCGTGGAAAATGGTATGACATTGGTACGGTTGAACGCTTGCTGCAAGCCAATCACAATCTGAACCAGGAGCGTAATTCGTGACAAAACCAATGATAAACCCGACCCGCCTGTTATTGGCCCTGGTCTGCTCTGCTTTACTTATCACCCCGGTCATGGCGGCGGAAAGCTCGACGGCCAGTTCTCCCTGGCAAGGCACCTGGGTGTCTGTATTGCCGCCTCTGCTGGCCATTGTCATCGCACTGATTTTTCGCAATGTGATTCCCGCCTTGTTTATTGGCCTGGTGGCTGGTATCTGGATACATAACGGCCTGACCCTACCCGGGCTGGGCTGGTCAATTCTGGAAAGCTTCCAGAAATACACTGTGGATGCGCTGGCCAATCGCGATCACGCCACCGTGATCCTGTTTTCCCTGATGATTGGCGGCATGGTAGGCATCACTGCACGCAATGGCGGCATGGTGGGCATCGTCAACCACATTATCAAATGGGCCAACAGCGTTCGCCGGGCTTCATTGGCCACCGTGGGCATGGGACTGGCCATTTTTTTCGATGACTATGCCAATACCTTGGTGGTGGGTAATACCATGCGTCCGGTCACTGACAAGTTACGTATTTCACGGGAAAAACTGGCCTATTTTGTCGATTCCACCGCCGCGCCCATTGCCGCCATAGCCCTGATTACCACCTGGGTAGGGTTTGAGTCCGGGTTGATCGGCGACGCCATTGCGCCCCTGACGGATTTTCCCGCCCAGTCCGGTTACTCGGTTTTTCTGAAAACCATTGCCTACAGTTTTTATCCCATCCTGGCCTTGCTGCTCACCATTCTGGTCGCCGCCAGCGGCCGGGACTTTGGCCCCATGTATCAAGCCGAACTGCTGGCCCGTCAAGGCAAAATGCAGGATAACCGGCTGGTTAACCACCCCCAGGAAGAAATCTCGCCCAAGGAAGGAAAGCCCCGGCGGGCCATCAATGCCCTGCTACCCATCGCCGCACTGATTATCACGGTGATGCTGGGCTTGTACCACACTGGCTATGGCGATGGAAAAAGCCTGCAACAAATTATCGGCGATGCCGATGCCTACAAGGCGCTGTTATGGGGTTCTCTGGTGGGCATGCTGACAGCCGCCCTGTTAAGCCTGGTTCAAGGCATTTTGACCCTGGAAGAAGTGGTTGATGCCTGGTATCAGGGTATGAAATCCATGCTGATCGCCATGGTTATTCTGATCTTGGCCTGGTCCTTGGCGGCAGTCACTGACGCCCTGCACACCAAGGATTTTCTGGCCTCGCTGGTCAGTGGCCGGGTCACCGCCCAATGGATTCCAACCCTGATTTTTCTGCTGGCTGCCGCCACAGCTTTCGCCACTGGTTCCAGCTGGGGCGCCATGGGTATACTGATTCCGTTGCTGGTTCCATTAATGTGGACAGTCATGCAAGCCCAGGGGCTGGCAGACCCATCCCACATGTATTTAATGTATGTGGCCATTGCCAGTATTCTCGCCGGTGCCGTCTGGGGAGATCATTGTTCGCCGATTTCCGACACCACCATTTTATCCTCCATGGCCTCAGGCTGTGACCATATCCAGCACGTCCGCACCCAAATTCCCTATGCGCTGTATGCCGGAAGCGTGGCCATATTCCTGGGGATTATTCCCGTCAGTTTTGGCTGGCCGGTGTGGCTGGCGTTACTCTTGTCAGCTCTGGTGCTGGGCCTGGGCCTGTGGCTGTTCGGTAAAAAAGTGCCGGACCACGCTATTGCTATTGGCTAAACTCGGCCGTTTTCCCCACCACAGCCTGAAACCGTCCTAGGCGGCTGGCCGCTTTTTCCCTCTCCTGCGGTTTCGGCTATAATGGCCGGTTCGACTGATAATGAGACATCGCATGACAGATGCAAGCACCGAAACAGGTTTATGGCTGCCCCATGTGACAGTTGCCACAGTAGTGGAAAAAGACGGACGCTTTCTGATGGTGGAAGAAGACATTCATGGCCAACTGATTTTGAACCAGCCTGCCGGTCACTTGAATGCCGGTGAAACACTGGTTGACGCGGCCATTCGCGAAACCCTGGAAGAAACCGCCTGGCATGTGAATATCGACCACGTGATCGAAATTTCCCAATGGACCAGCCCCAACAGCGGCACACACTTTGTGCGCGCCTGCTTTGCCGGCTCTCCCCTAAGCCACGAGCCCGATCGCACACTGGATGAAGGAATTGTACGCGCCATCTGGATGAGCCGGGATGAAGTCGCCGCCAACACCCATCGTTTGCGCTCGCCCCTTGTCTTGCACCACATTGACCACTATATCAAAGGCAAACGTTTCCCCCTCGAGCTGTTTAGTGACTACGATGCCTAAAGACAGAAAAAAGATTCTGGTCGGCATGTCCGGTGGTGTGGACTCATCAGTGTCTGCCGCTTTGTTACATCAGCAGGGCCATACCGTAGAGGGCCTGTTTATGAAAAACTGGGAAGAAGACGACACCAGCGAAGTCTGCACAGCCGCCCAGGATGCCCAGGACGCCCAGCACGTGGCCGATCACCTGGGTATTCCCTTGCATAAGCGTAACTTTTCAGCCGAATACTGGGATTTCGTTTTTGAGGATTTCTTGCGGGAATATCAGGCCGGCCGCACACCCAATCCCGATATCCTTTGTAATCGGGAAATCAAGTTCAAAACCTTTATTGACCATGCCCGCGATCTGGGCGCAGATAAAATCGCCACTGGCCACTATGTCCGCAAAGACCACAAGGACGGTCGCTTTCGTTTGCTAAAAGGCCGCGACAACAACAAGGATCAAAGTTATTTTCTTTACACAATTGGCCAAGCCCAACTGGCCATGAGCGAATTTCCTGTGGGTGAGCTGGAAAAACCCCAGGTTCGCGCCCAGGCCCAGGCCCTGGGATTGGCGGTCCATAACAAAAAAGACTCGACTGGCATCTGCTTTATTGGCGAAAAAAAATTCCAGGCCTTTTTAAGCCGCTACTTAACGCCGAATCCGGGAGAAATTGTCAGCGAAGACGGGGACGTTATCGGGCAACACAATGGCCTGATGTACTACACCATCGGACAACGTCACGGCCTGGGAATCGGCGGGGTTAAAAATCGGCCGGACAAGCCCTGGTTTGTGGCGGCAAAAGATCACACAGCCAATCGCCTGATTGCCGTTCAGGGCGACCACCGGTGGCTTTACAGCCGAACACTGTCTGCAACCCATCCCAGCTGGATTGCTGGCCGCCCCCCCGATGCGCCTTTTCGCTGCAAGGCCAAGACACGTTATCGCCAGGCAGACCAGGACTGCGTGATTACTCACATTGACGATAATCGCATCGAAGTGGTTTTCGACTTGCCACAACGGGCAGTGACGCCAGGGCAATCGGTGGTTTTTTATCTGGGAGACGAATGCCTGGGTGGTGCCATTATTGAAGACACCGAACGACTCAATTCCCGCTGTGAACTACGATGACTGACACAAAAAACATGTCCGAACATACCCAAGCAGACTCCGGCCACACTCTGGAAGAACGAACACTGGCCCTGGCGGGCGTTTTTCAGGCCGCAACCCTCGCCGATCAATTGGCTAACAATGGCGCAGTCAGCGACTTCAAAGCCTTTGACACCAGTTTACAGAGCTTGTATGTCATCAATCCAGAAACCACCCTGGATGTCTATGGCGGTGACACTCAAGGGTTACAGCTGGGTCTGCGCAGCCTTCAAGAAGCTTTCGACCGTAACGAAGATTATCTCAACGTGCTGAAATACAGCCTGACGCTGCTGGCCTTGCAGCGCAAGTTAATGAAACGCCCGGACTACCTGCACACCATCCAGAAAGGCATTTTGGACTCCAAAATCTTACGCCAGGGCGATGATGACTTTCCCGAGCCGGTAATTGCAAAACTCGCCAACACCTATACCCAGACAGTAAGCCTGCTACAGCCCCGAATTGTGGTGTCTGGCAAGCCCTTTTATCTCAAGCAACCGGCCATCACCGAAAAAATCCGGGCAATATTGCTGGCCGGGATCCGCTCGGCCGTGTTGTGGCAGCAACTGGGTGGCAGCCAGTGGCAGCTCCTGTTCAAACGCAAGGCCCTCATCGACACCGCTGCCAGATTGCAACGGGCCGCATAAACCGCGTTCTGTCACGTGTTCTTCCAAACGCTGGACAAAAGTTTGGTTACAATATGTTTTATTACATTAAAAAGATTGCGTAATACACTGATATTAAAAGATATTAGACATCACTAAACTACTAAGACTAGTGACAATTCATTAAAAAAACCGCATAATACCGGCCTGATTTTATCTGCGGCCGGTCAATGCGCCATACGCCGCCAACCCTGACATCACATTATTGAGGAACCACCATGAGCGATGCGGCCAAATACAGCAAAACCCTCACATCATCCGGAACGGATTACACCATTTACAGTTTCGACGCACTGAAGAAAAAGTACGACATTGACCGTCTTCCCTACAGCATCAAGATCTTGCTGGAAAATATCATCCGCCACCAGGATGGCGTCGACATTACCGAGGACGACATCCAGGCCATTTGCGAGTGGGATCCCAAGGCCAAGCCATCCCGGGAAATTGCCTTTACTCCGGCGCGCGTGTTGTTGCAAGACTTTACCGGTGTGCCTGCCGTGGTTGACCTGGCTGCCATGCGCGATGCCATGGTGGAACTCGGCGGAGAAACCAGCCAAATCAATCCGCTGGCACCGGCTGAACTGGTTATTGACCATTCAGTCCAGGTGGACAGCTTCGGCAACCCGCAATCTCTGGCCATCAATACCGAGCGCGAATACCAACGCAACCAGGAACGCTATGAGTTTCTCAAGTGGGGCCAAGGCGCTTTCGATAACTTCAAAGTGGTGCCGCCGGAAAGCGGTATTGTTCACCAGGTCAATCTGGAATATCTGGCTCGCGGCGTTTTTGGCAGTGAAAAAAACGGCCAGCCGGTGGCCTATCCCGACACCCTGGTGGGCACTGACAGCCACACCACCATGATTAACGGCCTGGGCGTTGTGGGCTGGGGTGTTGGAGGTATTGAAGCAGAAGCCGCCATGCTCGGCCAACCCATCTCCATGCTGATTCCTGAAGTCGTGGGCTTCAAGCTAACCGGCAAGTTGCCTGAAGGTGTCACCGCCACTGACCTGGTATTAACCATTGTAGAAATGCTGCGCAAACATGGTGTTGTGGGCAAGTTCGTGGAATTCTTTGGCGACGGACTCAAAGACCTGCCACTGGCCGACCGGGCCACCATCGCCAACATGGCCCCGGAATATGGCGCCACCATTGGTGTATTCCCCATCGACGAGGAAACCCTGCGTTATCTGGATATCTCCGGCCGCCCGGAAAACCAGATCAAGCTGGTGGAAGACTACGCCAAAGCACAGGGCTTATGGCGGGACGACAGCCGCCAGGCGGATTACTCATCCCTGCTGGAACTGGACATGGGCTCAGTCAAGCCCAGCATCTCCGGCCCCAAACGGCCACAGGATCGCATTGAACTGGACCAGGCACAATCCCAGTTTCGGCACGATTTCGAAAAAATCGCCGGCCGTGCGGAGAAAAAATCCGCGCCGGTGGCCGGAAAAGACTATGAGATGCAAGACGGGCACATTGTGATTGCCGCAATTACCTCCTGCACCAACACATCCAATCCGGCTGTCATGCTGGCCGCTGGCCTGTTAGCCCGCAATGCCGCCAACAAAGGCCTCACCGTCAAACCCTGGGTGAAAACTTCCCTGGCGCCCGGGTCAAAAGTGGTCACCAACTACCTGGAAAAAGCGCAATTACTGGATGACCTGGAAAAACTGGGCTTTTATGTGGTCGGCTATGGCTGCACCACCTGCATTGGTAATTCCGGTCCCATTGACGAGGCATTATCGCAAACCATTCGCGACAATGACCTGGTTGCCACCTCGGTACTGTCTGGCAACCGCAATTTCGAAGGCCGCATCCACCCGGATGTCAAAATGAACTATCTGGCCTCGCCGCCGCTGGTGGTTGCCTACGCCATCGCTGGCAGCATGGATCACGACCTGCTGAACGAACCATTAGGCACAGACCAGAATGGAAATCCTGTTTATTTGCGCGATATCTGGCCCAGCACCCACGAAGTGGCGGAAACCATTGCCGGAGCCATCGACGAAAACATGTTCAAACGCAGCTATGAGGACATCTTCTCCGGTGATAAGCACTGGCAAGCCATTCAAACATCAGGTGGCGAGCGTTTTGACTGGAAAGACAGCTCCACCTACATTCGCCGTCCGCCATTTTTTGAAGGCATCGACAGTACGGAAAGCAATATCAAAGACATTCATGGCGCTCGTGTACTGGCCAAACTCGGCGACTCGGTAACCACAGACCACATTTCCCCGGCAGGCGCCATTGCGCCTGACTCTCCTGCTGGCCAGTACCTGAAATCCAAAGGCGTTGAACCGAAAGATTTTAACTCGTATGGTTCCCGGCGCGGTAATCATGAAGTCATGATGCGCGGCACTTTCGCCAATATCCGCCTGAAAAATGAACTGGCTGGCGGCAAGGAAGGCGGCTGGACAAAGTTGCTGCCTGAAGGAGAAATCATGCCCATCTTTGATGCCGCCATGGAATACAAACAACGGGGAGAACCCCTGGTTGTAATCGCCGGCAAGGAATATGGCACCGGCTCCTCCCGTGACTGGGCCGCCAAAGGCACCAACCTGTTGGGGGTCAAGGCTGTTCTGGCCGAAAGCTTTGAGCGCATTCACCGTTCTAATCTGGTGGGCATGGGCGTATTGCCCCTGCAGTTCATGGATAGCGAAAATGCCGAAACCCATGGTCTGACCGGTTATGAAACCTATGACATCACAGGTTTGCAAGAAGGGGCAAAAACTGTCACTGTGACAGCCACCAACGACAAAGGTGAGCAGAAAAGTTTTCAGGCCACTGTTCGCATCGACACACCCAAGGAGTGGCACTACTATAAAAACGGCGGCATATTGCGCTATGTGCTGAAGCAATTGGCAGCCTAAAACCTGCCTTGCCGCACCCGCCATAAAAAACCGGCCACGCGCCGGTTTTTTATAGTCTTTCCACTGAAGCGCGTTGAGCTCCGGGTGGAGAATCGCCACAAAACGCCACTCAGCAGCAACAGCAATGACGGTTATTTTTCCCAGTTCAAAGCGCACACCCTTGAGAGCGCCACAAAAATAACGCACAATGCACTGCGAGCCTTTCTGGAAGCCACAACCCATGCAAACCATAACCGACATTCGCCAGCACTTTGTCATCGAACCGGATAACCCACAACCCTTCGCATCCGTCCAACACGCGCAAGACGTGGCGACCCGCGCAAACCTGAAATTAAGAAAAACCCAAAAAGCCATTGGCAAACTGACTGAAGCCCTGATGGCGGAAAAAAAACGTGCCCTGCTGGTGGTTTTTCAGGCCATGGATGCCGCTGGCAAGGATAGCACCATCAAACGGGTGTTTCGTTACTGCGATCCGGCCGGCTTCTCGACCATTTCATTCAAAAAACCCTCGCTCGAAGAACTGCGCCATGACTTTCTGTGGCGCTGCCACAAAGCCACGCCTCAACGAGGGCGTGTGCACGTTTTCAACCGTAGCCATTACGAGGAAACCCTGGTGGTACGAGTTCACCCGCATTGGCTGAAAAGCCAAGGGTTTGACTGGCCTCTACCTGATGACTTCTGGCAACAACGCTATGCCAGTATTTGTGACTTTGAGGCGCATTTGCACCGCAATGGCACAAAAGTCATCAAGTTTTTTCTGAACGTCTCGCGACAGGAACAACTGCGGCGTTTTCTTGACCGTTATGCCAAGCCGGAAAAGCAGTGGAAATTCAGCATCAACGATTACGCCGAAAGCCTTTACTGGGATGAATACCAGGCCGCCTACCGGGAAACCCTGAAACACACTTCCACTACCGCTTCGCCATGGTACGCCATACCCGCAGACGACAAAAAGCTCATGCGAAAAATCGTTGCCCGTATCATTCACAGTCATTTACAAGAGATGCAGCCCCGCTACCCTGGCCTTGCAGATTTCACATCACAGGAAAAAGCGTTGTTGGCCAAGTTGCTCAAACAAGAAACCTAGGCTTTGCACAAATGGAGAAACCGCTCATGTCCAATATTTCGATTCAACACAACCACTGTCTGGACCACGAGAAAGCCATCTCAGAGGCCGAACAGCTGCTGGAAGAACTCAGCCGCGAATATGGCGTCGGCATAGAGCAGCGCGCAGAGGGACAATACGCCTTTTCCGGATCCGGTGTGAATGGCACAGTGCAGGTTACAGCCGATGCGATCATGGTGGAAGCGCAGCTGGGCTTTTTGGCCATGGCGATCAAACCCGTGTTAGAGGAAAAAATCACCGCAAAACTGAAGCAGCACTTCAGCTAAAACAGGCAAGCGACCACGCTATCATGCCGAAAATTCTTGGCATGATAGCGATAAAGGCTTAGGTTATGAAATGCGTTTGATGACGTCAGTTAACTCCGACAGGCTCCGGCGAAAAACTGAAACCGGTTCCACATGGGCATAGCGAACTTTCCGATCCTTATCCAGCACATACACCGCTCGCTTGATGCCAAACCACCCTTTGGCGCCGTATTGCTCGGCCACTTCTCCATTTTCATCGGTCAATAAAGGAAAAGGCAGGTTCTGGTCTTTCTTGAATTTCTTATGGGACTTGGTGTCATTGGCGGAGATGCCCACCACCTCAACGCCTAAATCCTTGAATTCGCTAATGCCATCACGGTATTCACATAATTGCGCTGTACAGACTGGCGTGCCGTCACCAGGATAAAAAACCAGCAATATTTTGTCTTTGATGTTTTTGGACAATTGATAGGGCTTACCGTTGTCAGCCGTTAAAGTAAAGTCCGGTGCAATATCTCCAACTTTTACGCTCATGGCCATCGTCCTTATGTAAAGTATGCATTTTACTGGAAACCGGTCTTAATAGAAAGCCAGCCCTTTTCTGGCAATTGCTGTGGCGAGCAACAACTGCCGGAAAAACAAAAGCCCGGCATTGTGGCCAGGCTCCAAAACAATGGCGGAGAGGGTGGGATTTGAACCCACGAGGGACGTTAATCCCTGCCGGTTTTCAAGACCGGTGCATTCAGCCGCTCTGCCACCTCTCCAAACTCATTAATCCTTTGTTGCATCTGCGTTTGCCGGCTTGCCAGGCTAACGCCTGGCCGACCGGTGCATTATTCCGCGCATCCATGCGCTCCAATTTGAGGTTGCGAACTATACCGTAATTCCGGTTTGAATTCCAGCCATGACGCAGAATTTTATGCGGCAAAAAATGCTTTTCACCTGCCTTCAGGAGACAGTCAAACTGTTATTGATACTCCCCCAAATAATCTTCCAGCAACTTGCCTGCCAGCTTGATTAAGTCCTGATCTGTGACAATGCCCACCAGGTTTCTATCCTCAAGAATGGGCAGGCAAGACAGTTTTTTCTCGCGCATCAAGCGAATGGCCTCCGTGGTAGGCATGTCGGGGGTGCCACACACCGGGTTCGTACGCATAATATCCCGCACGGCTACGGTTTCAATATGATCTTTTCCAAGTCCTTTGGCCACATGGCGCAAAATGCCGCGATGCGAAACCAGCCCCACCAACTCACCTTTACCATTTTCCACCGGCACATGCCGCACATGGCGCCAATCCATGATGCTGGCGGCCAGATCAATCAAGTCATCCGGGCGCACGGTAAAAAGCTCCGTGGTCATAAATTGCCCCAGTCGTGCATAAGAGGCTCGCCAGTCCTGGTCGTCATCGAGACTCGCCAGCGGCCATTGGTGGACTGGGATTTCTTTTTCTTGCTGGTCAATCATTTTTGCGACAATGGAGCGTACCTTTTGGTCAGGATGCGCCTCTTCTTCCATTTCCGTCAGGGAGCGAATGGCCCAGGCAGCCCCCGTCTGCCGGGATTTAACCCGTTCTTCCAGGGTCTCTGCATAGCGAAGCACATCTTTCTTCTCGAGCCCGGCGCGATACAGTCCTTCCACTGCCAAAGGCAACAATTGATCCAGAATCAGCCGGTCTGCGGGCAAGGTTTTGCCGCCAAACCAGGTCATTTGCGCCCCCAGACCAATACGGGCGGCATTCAGAAAATTACCCTTGGCATCTTCAAATCGCATCAGTTCGCTGATGTCTTCCACAGAACGAGACAGCTCGGTCATTAAACCAAAGAAGAATGCAGCATTGCTGACTTCATCCAGCACAGTGGGGCCACTGGGTAACACCCGGTTCTCGATACGCAGGTGAGGCACGCCGTTTTTTACGCCGTAACAGGGACGGTTCCAGCGGTACACCGTGCCATTGTGCATCATCAGGGCTTTCAGCGCGGGCACGTCGCCACGTTCCACCATGGCCACCGGATCATCTTCAACATCGGTGGTCAGTATGACCGGATAGCGGGCGATATCATCCCGAAATATTTCCAGCACTGAATGTTTCACCCAGCGCTCGCCAAAGTGCACACGCGGCGTAATGCCCCGTTGCTGCAACAGATCGGAACGGGTATCGATGGAATTCTGGAAAACAGCAATGCGGGTCTCGTGCCATAAACGATAGTGGTGAATCAACCCCGAATTGACCGCAGCGGCCAGCACCGGCCCGGTAATGGCCTGGGCAATATTGTATAACCGGGCAAATTCATCGGCGCCCACCTGAATATGGATCTGAAAGCTGGTATTCAAGGCTTCCAGCATGCAATTGTCGTGGGTCACATTCAACTCATCGATGCCCCGCACATTCAAACGGAAATCAGAGCCGCGAATGCACTTGAGCGTTTCGTTCAACTCCCGGTAGCGATCGATGGGCATCATGTTATCCAGGGTCAAATCCATTTGCCGCAGCGTTGGCAGAATGCCGGTTAACACAATTCGGGCTTCGTGTTTGTCCGCTTCCTGACGGGCGATATCCAGCACCTGGTTTAGTTCATCTTCCAGCTCCTCCAGGCAGTGACTTTTAAACTCTCTCGGGGTCAGATTGGCTTCCAGATTGAATTGGGCGATTTCCGGTGTAAATCGGGAGTCATCAATGCCATCAAGAACTTGCACGGCCTTGTTGGCTGGGCGACAGGCAGCGTCCACAAGAAACATTTCCTGCTCGGCCCCAATCCGGCGCACGCCGTCTTCAATCATGCCCTCCTCAATCATCAGCTCCAACGCGCGCTGGTCGTTCAACAATGCACGCATAAACCGCCGCCGGGCTTTTTCATCGTGCTCTGTGGAAACATGCAGGTCGCCCATAACTTCCCTCTTTTTGTACTAACAGACGGGTTTTATCCCGGAGACGACGCGCCAAGCGGCAAATCCGGCTTTAACAAATATCATGCCCGCATTCACAACCCGGTGCAAGGCGGTCATGGCGGAAAATAGCAAAAAAGCCACAGAAACTTTTTTGCTGCAGATAGCAACCGCTGCTTTTCGTGGTTTAGTACAAGTGATAAACCCATGTCAGAACCACCGACAACACCAGCCAGACAAGGATGCTCAGCGGAACACCGACCCGCACAAAATCGGAAAACTTGTAACCGCCGGCATTCATCACCAGCAAGTTGGTCTGATAGGCCATAGGCGTGGCGTAACTCATGTTGGCGCCAAACAAAACCCCCAGAACAAAAGGTTCAATAGGCATTCCCAACCTTTGGGCAATACTCACGGCAATGGGAGTCCCAATAACGGCAGCGGCGTTGTTGGAAACCACATTGGTCAGAATGGCCATAAAAAAAATCAACATGGCCAGAATCACCCCAGGCGACAGACCATCGGTGGCTGAGACAAAAACATGCGCGAGGAAGTCCGCACCACCGGTTTTGATAAGCGCCGTACCCAACGCCAGTGAGGCCACAATCACCAGAATGACCTGGGTGCTCAAGGCGTTGGTGGCGTCACGCCAGCGCAAACAGCCGGTAGCAATGAGAATAAACACCCCCACCACGGCGCTCACGGCAATTGGCATCAGACCCGTGGCTGCGGTTATCACTACCACAGCCATAACCAGCAGGGCCAAGGGGGCTTTACGGGTATGGGGCAGTTCTTCGCCGCCATCAAGAACCAGCAATGTGCCTGCATTTTTGACTTCCCTCATGGCTTGTTTGTCACCCTGAACCAGTAACACGTCTCCGGCCCGCAATACCATATCATTGACACCTTTGGAGCGGGCCTGGGTTTCCTTACCCTGACTGTGAATGGCCAACAAGCGCAAACCATACTTGGAGTTCAGTCGCGCATCACCCACGCGCACCCGATCCAGTGTAGAGCCGCCAATCACCACGACTTCGGCAATACTTTGGTCGCCGGCCTTGAATGGCTGTTCGGCATTTTCAGGGTTTTCACCAGCGTACAATTTGCCACCAAGCTCCACCTCGTAGTCCCGCAGCCGATCAGCGGTGTCCGAAACCACCAGGCGGTCACCGGCTTTCACTTCCACATCCGGCAAGGTGGTAATACTGAGGTTATCTCCACGAATAATTCGTTCAACATTGATTTCACCGTTGGTTTTATCCCGAATTTCCGCCAGTGTTTTTCCATCAGCAAAGCTCCCAGGCAAAATTTCCAGCTGGGCGGTAAATACCCGGGGGGAAGTGTCCTGTAATGGCGGCTCCCGCTCTGGCAATACTTTCGGCACAATCAACCAGAGGTACAAAATTGCAAAAAACGCCGCAATGGCCACAGGCTTGGCAAAATCAAACATGCCAAAAGGCGGCATACCAAGGTCTTCTGCCACCTTGACCACCAACAAGTTGGTGGAGGTGCCAATGGTGGTGGCCATGCCTCCAAGCAAGGTGGCTAATCCCATGGGCAACAATGTCCGGGAAGGCGATTGCCCCGTGCGCAGGGAAACGTTAATCAGAATGGGCAACAACAGCACCACAATGGGCGTGTTATTGATAAATGCGCTTAACACGGCGCCAGTCACCAAGGTGAGCAAAAAGCTCAAGGACGGTTTGACCCGCCAGATTTTGGCCAGAAAGCGGCCAATGGGCTCCATGGCGCCAGTACGGACCAGCGCCTGACCCACAATCATCAGCGCCGAAACCGCGATCAGGGCCTCATTGCCAAACCCCAGAAAGAACTCCTTGACCTGCAATATGGAACCATCCGCCAGGCGATATGGAAAGAGATAAAAAGCCACCAGCAGGACGCAAAACACAAACAGACTGGAGGTTTGCAGGGGGATCCGCTCCCGGGTGAACAGAAAGAGCGCTATCAATGTCAGCACTAGCACTCCAATGGCATGAGGCTGCGGCGCGCCAATGGCCACTTGTTGTTCAATCATAAAAAATCGCGAAGTCCAAAAACTTTCCAAAGTCTAACATGATTGGGGAAATTCAGGGAAAGGCGCATAAAACACGCCCGACCAGCCCCGAGCCACATGACCAATACATGCCACTGTTATGCAGATGCAACAAACTCAGGACTCAAACCCATGCATAAAGATCAGGTCCACAGTGGGCGCACAGCCTTGCACAGAGATATCATCCAGATACCAGCCCTCGCGTGACACGGAGGCATCAGACGCCAAACGAAAACGGAACCGGACTGTTTGGCCCGCCCATGGACTTAAGTCCACCACTGATTTTAACCAGTCCTGGGGATCGCCACACCAGCCAGGCGCATTGCTGAAGGCTGCCACTTCCCCGTCGTAAGCATCGGTGAGTAGCAGACTGGCATCAATTTGCGTCCAACTGACACCATCATCGGTGGATATTTCCAGCATGGCGCCATCCCAGCATTGTCCACCTGATCGGGACTCAATGGTCTGACGGTTCCAGAATTGCAGGGTCAATGGCAACTGCCCTAGCGGTAACAGCACAGCTGGTGAAACCAGTTGCTGATCGCTGACACTGGCTGGATCAACCGCATGCCAGGAGAATGTACCAGAATGCACCTGGACATCGGACTGCCCCCAGGTGTCGCCAGTACCGGAACTGGTCCAGCCTGCTGCTCCGGCTTCAAAGTTTTCAGAGAAATGATTCACCGCCATCGTGCCCGTACCACAATCCCCCGGCGCCGGCGCTGTCGTGAACGAGTACACTGGCGTGGAAACAGTCCCGCACACATTTACTGGGCTCACACGCCAGTAATACACACTGTTGGTATTCAGATCCACATCCACCGCCACCGAGGTCCCGGTCACCGTGGTGGAAAACACCAGGTTAGTCATGGCCGCATCTGTGGCCACTTCCACATAGTATGATTCTGCTCCATCGGCCGACCATTGCAGGCTGGGACGAATATCCTGATTGAGCGCGCCATCAGTCGGAGCGACAAGCTGAGCATTGGCAGGTGGCGCATCAAACACGTCCAGTATCATATCCAGGCTTTTATCGCTGGCGCCACTGGCTGAACCATCAACGCTAAACGCATAACTGCCCGCGGCCAGACTCGCCACATTGCCTAAGGCCAGCTGCGTATCTCCTGGTAGCGGCGTGACTGGATTGGGTGAAAAAGTTGTCGCCACCCCTGCAGGTAAGCCGCTGATGGCCAGTGTCACCGGCGAATCAAAACCGCTGATTGAACCCACATGAACTGGGTAACTCCCACTGGCGCCGGGCGTACTGCTGCACACAGATTCACGGGTGGAAACAGAAGACAAGTAGAAACCAGGATCACCGCACTCGTTGAATTTGAAAGCCCCCACTCGTAACTGCCACCCTCTTTCCGAAGTCACAGGCACGTACTCACTCACAAACCAGAATGTGCAATCATCCACCGGGTCGATGTTCAGTGAAGCATAATCCCCCCAACGACTGCCTCCCCCGGTTTGGGATCCTGTTCCCTGAACAAGGACTCCCTCACCCTGCGTCATTTGCCCCAAAGGGTCGGAGACCAGTCGCCCGGTGTAACGCAAATCAGGAAACATCCCGGCGGAACTGGCGCTATAGGCCAACGCCAGATTCCCTTCGGCATCCATGGCCGCCGAACCCATCCAACGGTGAATGCCGTCGCTGACTCCCGGCGCAAACGTGCCTTCCTGATGAACAAAAGGCGCACTGTCAAGGCCCCGGATTTCCCACCAGCGGATTCCCGCCATACTGGGATTGCTGGCCGCCTCCACCGATTGGTTGGTCACCAGTGACTCGTGAGTGCCAAAGTTGCGGTAAGCCAGCCGAAAGAGCGGCCGCTGGCGATATGACTGGATATCAAGGCCATTGCTGGTGTCTTTTTGCGGAATACAATCCCTGCCGGAACAATCATCAAAAATGGTGTCGTAAGGGGCGATGGGGATGGTATCGGTCAAGACAAATGAAGAATTCGCCGGTGTGGTAAAGTCCGCGGCAAAACGCCATAAGGTCAATGCATCCTGAGGGGCGTTTTTGGGGCCGCCATCGTCCATACTGCCGACAAAATATTCAGGGGAACCTGCCGGTGGCAAGGTATAGCCATCAATGTCTGCCGGTAACAAGCCATCGCCAGTGTGATAGGGTGTTGAACCCGGCGGCACCACAAAAGAAATCACCTGGGCATTGGGGTTACCGGCCATAAACCCGTTAATTTCCAGGGCATACACCCCGATACCGCTAAAACTGTTGTTGGTGAACTCCCGGGTACTGATATAAATGGCATCATGCCAAATGCCATATTTGGGATAATCGGGAAAAGCGTTTCCGGTGCTAATGGCCCAGCGGTAATAGGCGCCGGTGGGGTCTGAAGTCTGGGAAATGGCCACACAATTGTAAAAAGGTGGGCCAGACCCCGGTGAGGTAAACTGGGATAATATCCAGCGATCATGAAACTGGTCATATAACACAATGGGGTCGCCGGCATTGTCTGTTTCACAGTCACCCCCAAAACCAGACCACAGCGTATTATTGGCCACAGGTCCAAAAACCACATTGCCCGTCTTGTCGTAAATCGCGAAGGACAGGTTACTCATGGCCACATAGTGGTTAGGCCCCACCGCGCCCACCGGGTCCGGAGGCGCCACGCCAGAAAGGTTGCTGATGGCATCAAAGCTCACCATGGGGGCGGGTATACGCAACCGGCTATCCAAAGTGTCTTGCACAACAGGATCGACATCCTGCCCCCCACCAGAGGTGGCGTTTATCGGGCCCGGGTCAACAATCAATCCACCCCGGTGCGCCATGGCGGGGACCGGCTTGGGTGGCAGCAAACGCAAAGGCAGGGAAATATCAAATCGCGTTACCTGAACATCGCTGCGCAAAACAGCAATGCCGGGCTGGGAAACGACGGTTTTTCCACTCTGACTTTCCTTGGGTGCTGTCGTGGCTGCCTGGGCGGTTAAACAAAACGCCGCAGCCATGAAAAACCCATAACCCCATCGTGTAATAATGCCCACCATTTCTTCCCTCTTTTTGTATTTAGTCCCTGATACTTACCGACTTGCGGACCACATTGCAAGTCAAATCGGAACTTTTTCATCTGTACCGGTGGGAAAGACAGAACCGGTTTATACGGTGGCCAGGTCACCTTTTTGCTGAAGCCACTGCTTGCGATCTGCTGCACGTTTCTTGGCCAGCAGCATATCCATCACCTGCCAGGTATGGTGTTCATTGTCCAGGGTCAATTGCACCAGGCGGCGCGTATCCGGGTCAATGGTGGATTCTCTGAGCTGGGCCGGATTCATTTCTCCCAAGCCCTTAAAGCGTGTCACAGATACCTTGCCTTTCATACCTTCGCGCTGAATTTTGTCCAGTATCTGGTCCCGCTCGGACTCGTCCAGGGCATAAAATTTATGCTTGCCCACATCAATGCGAAACAACGGCGGCATGGCCACAAAAACATGCCCGGCCCTGACCAAGGGTTCAAAATGCTTTAAGAACAGCGCTGACAACAACGTCGCAATATGCAAACCGTCAGAATCTGCATCTGCCAGAATAATCACTTTTCCATAGCGCAGGCCGGCAAGGTCATCTGAGCCAGGGTCGACACCAATGGCCACAGCCAAATCATGCACTTCCGCCGAGCCCAGCACGGCTTCGGAATCCACCTCCCAGGTGTTCAGGATTTTTCCGCGCAGCGGCATAATGGCCTGAAACTCGCGGTTGCGCGCTTGTTTGGCCGAACCGCCAGCGGAATCCCCTTCCACCAGAAACAGCTCGGATTGCATGGGATCCTGATTGGCACAATCTGCCAGTTTTCCAGGCAAGGCCGGCCCTGCCGTGACCCGCTTGCGGACAATTTTCTTGGCTTTTTTCAAGCGGCGCTGGGCATTGCTGACCGCCAGTGCGGTAATGGCTTCGGCCATGGGGATGTTTTGCGTCAACCATAGCACCAGCGCATCCTTGACCGCCGAGGCCACAAAACCGGCAATGCCGCGGCTGGAAAGCCGTTCCTTGGTCTGGCCACTGAACTGCGGGTCTTTCATCTTTACCGACAACACATAACTCACGCGCTCCCAGACATCATCCGGCGCCAGTTTGACCCCCCGTGGCAATAAACCGTGACTGTCAGCAAATTCGCGAATCGCTTCGGTCAAGCCAGTGCGTAAACCGTTGACATGGGTACCGCCTGCCGCGGTGGGAATCAGGTTGACATAACTTTCCTGCACCAGTTCCCCTTCAGGCACCCAGCACAAGGCCCAGTCAACTGCTTCATTGTCGCCGGAAACACTGCCGGCAAACAACTCAGGCGGCAGCTTCTCCACAGGCCCCAGCGCCTCGTTCAAATATTCCTCCAGTCCGGCTTCAAATTGCCACACAAGGGTTTCTGGCGTGTTTTCATCCTGGTACTTCATGCACAACCCGGGGCATAACACCGCCTTGGCGCGCAACAGATGTTTTAATGGCCGGGTCGCCACCTTGGGTGAATCAAAATACCGGGCATCCGGCCAAAAGCGGATGCGTGTGCCTGTGTTACGCTGGCCAACGCTGCCCACAACACTCAGACCAGACACCTTTTCCCCATGCTCAAAGGCCATGTGGTATTCCTTGCCATCCCGCTTGATCCATATTTCCAGACGCGTGCTGAGGGCATTGACCACGGATACCCCAACCCCGTGCAAGCCGCCTGAAAAGGTGTAGTTCTTGTTATTGAACTTGCCACCGGCATGGAGCCGGGTCAAAATCAGCTCCACGCCCGGCACCCCTTCTTCCGGGTGAATATCCACCGGCATACCGCGACCGTCATCCGCTACCTCTATACTGCCATCGGCATGCAAGCTCACAGCGATATTTCTGGCATAACCCGCTAACGCCTCATCCACCGAGTTATCCACCACTTCCTGTACCAGGTGATTGGGCCGGGTGGTATCGGTATACATACCGGGGCGACGCTTGACCGGATCAAGGCCGGAAAGTACTTCAATATCGCTGGACTGGTAATTTTGACTCATAAATCAGGTATCCCTGCATGGTTTTGATGGCTCACCGAAATCGATCCTATGATTGTTTCCACTTGATGGAGCAGCCCATACTGGGCCATTGCTGACTGGTGATGGTGCCGGTTTCCACCAACTCCCGCATGGCTTCCACCAGATCACGACGCAAACCGACCGCGCTGCCGTCTTTACCGGCAGCATCCAGACGCCCCCGGTACTGAACCCGCCCGTGTTTATCCAAGCCAAAAAAATCCGGCGTGCAGACAGCACCCCAGGCCTTGGCCACTGATTGATCCTCGTCCATCACGTAGGGAAACGGGTAGCCTTTTTCTTCCGCCACCTTTTTCATGTTGTCAAATGAGTCCTCAGGATATTCAGCCGGGTCATTGGACATAATGGCCAGGCAATTCACACCCATTTCTTGCAGGGTTTTGCAGTCCTCCACCAGACGATCCTGAATGGACTTTACATAAGGGCAGTGATTGCAGATAAACATCACCACCAGGCCGTTTTCCCCCATGGCTTTTTTTACGGACCAGTGCTGTCCGTCAACCCCTGGCAGCTCAAAATCCGGCAGTTGCTGACCGGTTTCCACCGGCGGTGTCGTCATGCGTACCATTTTTTATGCTCCTATTTATATATATTCAGCGTGGGAGGATTGTCTAACAGACAGACCCTGGTATCAAGCCGCAAATAATCGATTATCCTTGGAAAAGCAGCGCGGTAAAACCATATTTAACGGCACAGAACGCACTCGAATGATAACTCCGTTGCCCAGCTCCCGTCACTCTGCATCCTGACGCCGCCGTCTGCTAAGGGCATCTCACTGAGAGTCACTATCTTCACCCGACAGCAGGTGGTCCATTTTCCTGGCCTTGGTGTGCAGATAAAAGCGGTTATGGGGATTGGCCGATATCTGGATTGGCAGCCGTCGGGCCACTTCAATACCCAATTGCTGTAGCGCTTTGACTTTGGCTGGATTGTTCGTCATCAAGGCCAAACGCCGGATGCCGAAATGCCGGCAGATATCCGCCACCGCATCGTAAGAACGCATATCGACCTCGAAGCCCAGGTGTACGTTGGCTTCAACCGTATCAGCGCCAGCGTCCTGCAAATGATAGGCGCGAACTTTGTTGACCAGACCAATGCCCCGACCTTCCTGCCGCAAATAGAACAAAATGCCGCGACCGGCAGCCGCCAGCGACTGCAGGGCATACTGCAATTGTGCGCCGCAATCGCAACGCAAGCTGAACAAGGCATCACCTGTCAGACACTCGGAATGAATGCGGCTGAGTACTGGTTCTGCATGCGAGTCACTGACATCGCCCAGCGTCAAGGCTACATGCTCCTGCCCGGCTTCATTTTCAAAAGCATGTAAGGTAAACTCCGCCCAAGCTGTGGGCAGGCGGGCCGATGATACATGCCGGAACATGCCAGATTTAGCTGGCTTTTTGACCACTTTGGAAAGCTCCCGTTTGGAAAGCTCCCGGGTCGGATTTGAAGGCATTTTTTTCACCAGGGACTCATCCGTTTTGTAACTGCCGGGCCAAATCCACCATTTCCAGCGCCACTTCCGCCGCTTCCCGGCCCTTGTTGCCGGCCTTGCCGCCGGCTCGGGCCAAAGCCTGATCCATGGTTTCAACCGTCAAAATGGCATTGATAACCGGCACACCCGCATCGGCCGACAAGCGCGACAAACCGGCAGCGCTTTCGGTACACACCGATTCATAGTGAGTGGTTTCACCACGAATCACCGTGCCAACAGCAATCACGGCATCTGCCTGGAATGAAGCCACGGCTTGCCTGGCGGCCAGGGGAATTTCCAGGGCGCCGGGCACTGTAACGTGCAGCAAATGATGTTCGCTCACTCCGTAACGAAGCAGTGTTTCAATGGCGCCGTCAGTTAAGTGTTTAACCACCAGCTCATTGAATCGCGCCGAGACAACCACCACGCGCGTGCGGGAAAAGTCGCCAAAGCGGCCGCTGATTATTTTGATATTCACGTCATAACTCCACATATTCAGTAATTTCGAGACCAAATCCGGACAAGGCCGGGAATCGCACCGGTGGGCTCATCAGACGCATTTTTCCCACGCCCAGAGCGCGTAAAATCTGGGAACCAGTGCCAATATCCTGATAAGCCAGAGACATGGGCTTTTCCAGCTGGCGCTGATCAGATGACTTCAGTTGCATCAGTTCCCGGGAGAAATTCCGCTGGCCATCGTCCAGCAAAACCGCCACGCCCTGCCCAGCCTGTTCGATTTCCCGCAGGGCCCGCCGGAACGTCCAGTGGGGAATGGCGTCATACGCCCCGGTCAAATCCCGCAACCAGTGACCCGCATGCACCCGAACCAAAGTCGGTTCATCGGCCTTGATATCGCCTTTCAGCAACGCCAGATGCTGCCGCTGTGTGACGGTATCCAGAAAGCGTACGGCAGTAAACTCCCCGAATTCAGTCTGAAGAGGAAAACGATCAACTGCCTGCACCGTTTGTTCATGCAACATGCGGTGCTGGATCAAATCCGCAATGGTGCCGATTTTCAGACCGTGACGCTGGGCAAACGCCAGCAAATCGGGCTTTCTGGCCATGCTGCCATCGTCGTTCATGATTTCCACAATGACCGCGGCCGGCTGAAACCCCGCCAGGCGAGCCAGATCACATCCGGCTTCAGTGTGGCCTGCCCGCTGTAACACGCCGCCGGGACGCGCCCGCAGGGGAAAAACATGGCCCGGAGTCACAATGTCCTCCGGCTTGACTGCCGGATTAACCGCCACCTGGATAGTCCGGGCGCGATCCGCCGCGGAAATTCCTGTGGTGACACCGGTGGCCGCTTCAATGGAAACCGTAAAGTTCGTTCCCAGGCCCAGGCCATTGTCCTGCACCATCATTGGCAAGCCCAGTTTCTGGCAGTGGGCCGGTGTCAGCGTCAGGCAGATCAGGCCTCGGGCCTCGCGCGCCATAAAGTTAATGACTTCCGGTGTCACTTTTTCAGCCGCGATAAGCAAATCGCCTTCATTCTCGCGGTCTTCGTCATCCATGAGAATGACCATTCTGCCCGCACGCAACTCATCGATTAGCTCCATGGTGCTGTCAAGACTGCTTGCCTCAACGGGCTGTTGTTGTGTGTGTGTCATCAGGATTTATCACCTTCTCTGACGTTGTTTTGTGCGGGAATACCCCATTCGTGCAAACGGGCCACATATCGTGCCAGGGTATCAACTTCCAAATTTAGCTCAGAACCAGGCTTGCATGTGCCCAGGGTCGTTACCTCAGCGGTATGCGGCACCAGATTTACACTGAACTCCCGGCCACTGACCGCGTTCACCGTCAAGCTGACTCCATCAAGACACACCGACCCCTTGGGGGCAATAAAAGCGGCCAGTTCCGCAGGCGCTTGCAAGCACAGGCGTAAAGAACGGGCGTCTGCCTGCCGCGTTAGTACCTGCACCACACCATCCACATGTCCGCTGACGATATGTCCGCCCAAACGATCCGCCAATCGCAAAGCCGGTTCCAGATTCACCAATTGTCCCGGCTGCCAGTCTGCCACGGTGGTTTTGTCCAACGTCTCGCGCGATACGTCAACCCACATGACTGGCTGACAGCTATCTGGCTGATTTTTGGCCGTCAGGCAGACGCCATTGACCGCAATGCTGTCACCCATGCGGATTTCTGTGCTCGGCAGTAACGCCGCAACATCGATGCCCAGGCGCATATCGCCTTCGATGGGCTCAACCCGGGCAATACGCCCCATGGACTGGATAATTCCGGTAAACATTGCATCACCCTTTTGCTGTTGTGGAGACATCTGGAGCCAGTTGGCATGCTGTCATCCCAACTGCATCATTTCGGGTGTATTTGACAAGCCACGCCCGCACCAGCTCGTCGTTACCCAGTATTTGGCGCTGCTGAATCTCCAGGCGGACCTTTTCGGCCATGCGCTGCAAGGGCAAAATGACGCTAGGCCGCGCCTCGCTGCCCAGCAAGACTGGCGCCGTATAGACCAGCAACTCATCAATCAGTTCCGCGTGCAGAAAAGCCCCGGCCAGTGTCGCTCCGGCCTCTACCAGAATCTCATTGAAGTCCTGCCCGGCCAGCCACCGATGTACCGCTTTCAAATCCAGCCTTCCGCTGGAATCGACAGGCAGCGAGTGCACCACCAGCTTATGCCGGAGCGATGGATGCTGATTGGTCACCGTCTGCAGCCATTGCTGGCCTGTGGCATCATCCCTGCCGGTCAACAACACAGTGCGGCCAGGCTGGCGCAATAAAGCCGCCGAAGCCGGCATACGCAGTCTGGAATCCAGCACCACGCGCACCGGCTGGTCACGCTCATTGTCAAAAGGGATTGACTCGGGCAACTGTTCAGGGCGCACCGTTAACCGACAATCATCGCTCAGAACCGTGCCGATACCAGTGACAATGGCGCTGCTGCGTGCGCGCCACAGTTGTGCATTGGCTCGTGCGGCCTGCCCCGTTATCCACTGACTTTCTCCGCTGGCCATGGCGCTACGCCCATCCAGTGATTGCGCCAGTTTCAGGCGAACCCATGGCCTACCGGTTCGCATCCGATGAAAAAATCCCTGACTTAATGCTTCGGCGGCCTCACCCAACACGCCTTCGACCACTTCGATGCCATGCTCGCGCATTCGCCGCAGCCCGGCGCCGGCCACCTTGTCACAAGGATCGGCCATGGCCACCACCACCCGCGCGATGCCCGCGGCAATCAGCGCATCGGCACACGGCGGTGTGCGGCCGTAATGGCTGCAGGGCTCCAAAGTGACATAAGCCGTAGCCCCTGCAGCCTGTTCTCCGGCTTCCCGCAAGGCATAAACTTCCGCATGGGGTTCGCCTGCGCGCCGATGATAGCCAGTGCCCACGATGCGTTCATCACGCACAATCACACAGCCCACCCGTGGGTTCGGATCCGTGCTGGCCAGCCCCAGCCGGGCCAGGGCCAACGCTTCACGCATAAAATGTTGATCAGAAGCAAAGTGGCTCACGGATTATCCTGCGTTACTGACACGCGTATTGCCATCCTGGCAAATCATCGAGGGAACCACCGGCTGCCACCAGCTGCTTCAACTCCTGAGTGCTGGCAAAAACCGAGGCTGGCACATCAAGGCGCTGAGCGGTTTCTGTCAGCGTTTTTTTCAGGGCATTGAAACGCTGACTTTGTTTTTCATCCAACTGACCCAACGGTGGTAAAAGAGCCGGATCCATCGATACAGCCTGCGCCAGCAAACGCAACAACCGTTCACCCTGGTGCTTGACCAAACCGGAACTTAACCGGCACGTCCGCAATAAATCCTGATGATTCTGCGGATTGCGCTCCACCAGCGCCTCTATTTCGTGATTCTTCAAAATCCACTGGCGGGGTTTATTGCGACGACGGGCTTCCTCGTCACGCCATCCCAGCAAAGCAAACAGCTTTTGTTGTCGAGGCAAATCATAGCGTTTGCTGCGGCTGATTTTGATGAATGTCTTGGTGACATTCTGGTCACTCAAGGCCTTTTTCTTCCAGATTTCCATGAGCTCCCAAAACCACGGCTCGCGATCTTTCTCCCGTAGCTTTTGCAGGAGCATATCGCGCATCTGCGGCAGATAGATCACATCCTCAATGGCGTATTGAATTTGCTCAGCGCTTAACGGCCGGCGTGTCCAATCCGAGCGGCTATGGGCTTTTTCCAGCGTGATGCCCAGCAGGTTTTTAACCAGATTCTGGTAGCTCATGTGCAAACCATAACCGCACAGGGATGCAGCCACCTGGGTATCAAACACCTGCCGTGGCAGCCGGCCGGTGAGTAATTGCAGGATTTCCATGTCTTCACTGCCAGAGTGGCACAAAACGGTATCAAATACCTCCGCCTGCGGACGCAAGTCGCTGATTGCCTGCACATCCAGCAATACGATTTGTTCGCCCATCATCATTTGTAGTAACGACGGATTCGGATAGAACGTGCTGGTCCGTTCAAATTCCGAGTCAAACGGCAAACACAATTGCGTACCCGAAAAATTGCCCGCCAATGCCTGCCACTGGCGGGCATCATCTACCCACAGGTAATCTGTTATCATAACGCTGCTTTTGGCATCACCGCCCACGACATTGCACCCATTTTTCAAGAATCAGGCATTTTACCACCATGGATACATTCCCCCGGCGCTATTTCCTGGCTTTTTGCGTCAGTATGCTGGCCATGCTGACAGGTTGCCAAAAACCGGTCAAGCAACCCGCTCACCAGGCTGAAACAGCCCCGGAACATGCCTGGCCGCTTATTCTGGGCATCAATGATGTCTATCAGCTGAAAGGTCTGTATAACGGTCAAGTGGGTGGCTTGCCCCGCGTCGTCACCCTGCGTAAAAAACTACAGTTTCAAGGTCATCCTGTACTATTGCTGCACGCAGGCGATTTTTTACACCCATCATTTTCCAGCCGCGTCTTTCACGGCCAGGCAATGATCGATATGCTCAACCGGCTGGATGCGCGCCCGGGTGTATTCGACCCGTTGATGTTTGTGACTTTTGGCAACCACGAGTTTGACAAAGGTGCGCTCAAACATGCCCGCACCCTCGAAGCCCGTATTCAGGAATCAAAATTCACCTGGCTGGACAGCAATATCGAGTGGAAAAAGAACCAGCAAGGCCAACCGCTGATCCGCAGCGACAACCTGAAAAAATGGGCCATTGTTGAATTGCCCGGAAAAACCGCTCCCATACGTGTGGGCCTGTTTTCCATTAGCACCGACATGGTCCATCCAGAATACATTGAATCTTTTGATTCCCCTGCGGCCACAGCCAAAAAATACGTTCCCCTGTTGCGCCAAAAAGGTGCGGATTTCATTATTGCTCTGACGCACCAGTCCCTTGATCGAGATAAAAAGCTCATGCAATTGCCGCCCCCCCTGCGACCAGACATGATTATGGGCGGCCACGAGCACTATCATCAACTCGAAAACATAAACGGCCACTGGATAGTCAAAGCGGATGCCGACGCGGTATCCGCGGTTATCGCCCCGCTGGAATCTTCCGGACACGGGATTCACACTTTGCCAATACGCATCGAACTGAACAAAAGCGTTTCACCGGATGCCGAGGCGCTGGCCGCTGCCGATCAGTGGCTGACCCTGTTAAATCAACGCTATTGCCAGCAAGTCGGCAAGCCGGCTGATTGTTTACAAACCGTATATGGAAAAACCCGGGTCGATCTCATTGGCGAGGAAAGCGAAATCCGCCGATTTGAAACCAACCTGGGTAATTTTATTGCCGACACCGCCTTGGCGGCTTTTTCCGCCTGCAAAGCTGACATGGCGGCGATTAATTCCGGCAGCATACGGCTTAACCAGAACATTACTGCTGGCAGCGCCATCACCAGCGGGCATATGGAAGCCATGTTTGCTTACCCGTCGCCCCTCATGCTGATTCAGATTGACGGCAAGACGCTCAAGGCCATGCTACAACACGATATCGACAAATGGACCGCTAACGGTCACTGGCTGTTAATTGCCGGATTTGGCTTTACTCATGACCCCAAAAAGCAAAAGTTCTTCAACCTTCATTATGCCGACGGGCGGCCAGTGAAAGACACCGACTCATTGCGCCTGGTGGTGCCGGAATACCTTATCAGCCCCCACAGCGACCACGACGGATATCACGTGATTGATGCCGACATGGTTGTGCCCTGCCAACTCAATGGCACGGAACTGAAAACCTTGCTGATCGAGCGCCTGCGCCAGCACCCGGAAGGCATTGCGCCGGTTGTCGATGGGCGCATATGCAATACCCTCCGCGACTCATGTACGGAATAACCCGCGGACAAAGGGTTAATCCCCCAAATAAACCTGAAAAGCCACCATAAGGATCAGTGAAAACACCGTAACGAGCGCGGTTTTCTCCGGTTTGATATCCTCATAGGCGTCAGGAACAATTTCAGACAAGGTCAGCCACAACATGGCCCCGGCGGCAAAACCCAGACCAACCGGCAACAAAGGTTTGAAAGCCTGGATAAACAGAAAGGCCGGTACAGCCATGAGCGGCTGTGGCAGAGACGTAAAAATGCTCCACAACGCCGCTTTCCACCATGGCATACCACGACTGGTCAGAACCGCAGAAATGGCCAGACCTTCTGGAATGTTATGCACAGCGATGGCCAGGCTCATTATCAAACCAAAAGTCATGCCGCCTCCAAAAGACGTGCCAATGCCAATGCCTTCTGCCGCAGAGTGAACCGTCATAATTAACACGATAAGCACCGCTTTTTTCAGACTGCCCTGTTTGAGACCGGCAAAAATTTCACCCTCAAAATGGTGCATGCCTTCAAAACGCTCAAGAACTTTATGCGTCAGGTAAATAAACACCAGACCGGCAATAACCCCCAGAACCGTTTTGGCCAGGTGATATTCAATACCCTCGTAAATCAGGCCAAAACTGGCCCCCAACATCAAACCGGCCGCCAACGCATTGGAGACCCCCATAATGCTAGGGCTTTGCTTTTTGATAAAAGCAAAAGGGATGGCGCCCAGGCCCGTGGCCACCGCCGTTAACAACGCATACCAAAAAACTTGCCAAACCGGCGAGTCACCAATCAATGCAAACATAAGAACATCCTTATATGAGAGAACGAAGATAAAAAG